>ERZ842401.267-NODE-267-length-72826-cov-6.016985_pt1 | contig 72826 bp, 67 predicted proteins | sample MGYA00521270_ERZ842401 | MGnify/ENA primary metagenome ERZ842401 (study PRJEB31892, sample SAMEA3878208) | bioreactor metagenome | biome: Moose rumen | place: Sweden | collected 2011-10 | study: EMG produced TPA metagenomics assembly of the PRJEB12797 data set...
CCCCCTTTACTGTTATGTAGGTACAGCCGTTTTATAAAGTATTTCGCGTTCACCTCCGTGTTAAAAATTCAGAGCATGATATCTGAAGCGGCGCCTACTATATTACACTTTGTATAACGCAGCCTTACTCCAGGTTTTCTTTAATTTTTTCGATCATAGCTTTGTACTCTGCATCTGTAAGGAACTTTTTGCCAGGGTTCATCTCGAATATTCCGCCCCACTCATATTCATCCTTATACTTTGGAACAAGATGCATGTGAAGGTGACAACCAGTATCGCCATAAGCGCCATAGTTCACCTTATCAGGATTAAATGCCTTGTGGATTGCCTTGGAGGCTCTGTTGACATCTCTAAAGAATGCATTCCTCTCCTCATCGCTAATATCAACAATTTCGCTCACATGATCCTTGTAGGCAACAATACATCTTCCGGGATGGCTCTGTTCTTTAAAAAGAATGAGCTGGCTTACTTCAAGCTCGCATATTTTTATACCAAATTTTGCAAGTGGCTCTCCACCAACACAATATCCACAATTATCATCTTTTGTCATTGACTTATCCTCCAAATTATCATTTTATTTACGATCAATTGCATATCTGCCCCCCCAAAGACGTATGTCTTATCTTCAAAGCCTCTGCATCATCTTGTTCAAATCCTCGCAAAACAAGCCTTTCTGCTTCAATTGTCTGTGTTCCGCAGTGTTTCATATACTTTTATTCCTCATATCCCAAATAAGTATTATACCAAAAATATATTTCTACTATAACAGAAAAAGAGTCATAAAAAAATAAAAAGGACTGCTCAAAGCAGTCCAAATTACTTGTACTCTTATAAATCCAATATCTTATTTCTTAAACAGTCCACCTGCAAGGTTCTTAAGATCACCCAGGTCAATTTTGCCATCTGACACAGCAGCCTGAATTTTCTTGATATCTTCTTCGGATACATCGATGTTTGCTTTCTTAAGAAGATCTTTGGCCTGCGCAGGATCAGCCTTTGCTATCTGAGCCATAAGCTCTTTGTTTTCACTGACTTTCTTGATGATTTCTGTAATATCTGCCATTTTGATTCCTCCACCAAATTTATGTTTTTGTATACGAGAATATTATACTACACATTTACCCAATTATCTCATATAACTCAAACTTCCCACTTGCCAAACTGGTGCCATGCCAGAAATTATCTCTTCAGCAGCCGTTTCAAAAGGAAGTACTCCAACCTTAATATTTAATCTCAGGGCTATATCATAATAATTGACTACAGACATGATCCTGGCGGTTGAGAATAAGTCAGAGGGGACATATCAAAACTAGTCATTTTGATATGTCCCCTCTGACACTTCTTACCAGCCTAAGGCTTTTCTTTTTTCTTTCATATCTGCAACAATCGTCTCTCCGAGTTTAACAGGATCAGTATCCACGTTCATTGTTGAACCGAGAAGGTCTTTTGTTCCATATTTTAGAAATTCTATTACATTTTGAGAACCATATATCTGAGCTTCTACGCAATGATAAGAATTGATTCCGTTAAGCCTGAAACCTAATGCTGCATCAATGCCTTTTTCATTGCCCCATTCCGGAGAAGAAAATGCAAATGGGAGTTCATATATATTCTTGCCAAGTTCTCCTGCAATTCCGGCAAATATTCCTGTAGAGCGTGTATTATCGATACATTCCCCAACATGCCATACCGGTGGAAGATCTGGCTCAAGAAAGCTTTTAAGGCTATCTCCTGCCTTGTCCTTACCGGAAACAGCGCAATATCCCATTTTCATAAGTGGGAATGATGCACATCCATTAGAAATGATAAGTACATTATTTTTTAATAATACGTCTGCCACGTCAATTATGCATTTCTCGTATAAAACCTTCGGATTGTTACATCCGACCATATTAACTACACCAAGAATCTGGCCGCTCCTGATTGCATCAGCAAGTGGTTTCATGCTACCAAATCGCTTGTGGATATATTCAACAGAAAAACCTACTTCAGCCTCAACTTCATACTTAGGTATATATACTGGAATCCCTTTTCTCTCTTCAAAACTCTCTATTGCTCTTCTTACTATTTTTTCTGCAAGTTCCCTGGTCTCATTGATATTAGAATGGTGATGGTCATATTCATAACGTTCCGCTCCCGGAAGTCTTGCTGAATCACTGGTAGTCACCACTGTAGTCTTAAAGCACTTGGCAACTTCCATTATTGACGGGAAAACATCCTGTACATCTGCAACCCATAGGTCAAGTGCTCCCGTACCAAGGACAAGCTCTGCTGATACCGCATTTGAAAGTGGAATGACACCACTATACCTGTACATTGCTGATAGTCCCGAGCAACATATTCCATAAAACCTTATTCCTTTAGCCCCTTTTGATTTTGCAAGTTCAATGAGATCTTCTCTTTTGCCAGCTTCAACAATCTGACTTACAAGTAACGGAAGATGCCCGTGAACTGCTATATTTACATAGCCTTTTTTCAATGCTCCAATGTTTACTTTGGACGTAACTCTATCCCCTACCCCAAATAGAGCATCCGTAGCAATAGAAGCTCCTACTACACCTGAAAAAGTAAAAGCGAGTCCGCATCTAAGGAACTGCTGCATAACTGACTTCCAGTCTCCATCGGTGGCACAGCCTGATTTATGATATGCTTCAAAGACCTCGTGATAAGCGCTTATAGGCAAAATGTCCAGTTCTTCCCATACTTTTTGTCTCTCTGGGAGTGCACAAGCCTTGATTGTCCTGTATTCATCAGGGACTGATCTTGAAAGGTCTTCTAATAGCGTATCTGCAAGATCTCTTGCTACTTTTTTGAGCTGTCTGTTTTTTTCCTTGATTCCAAAAGCTCTGGCTGTTGATCTTATCTTCTGTTCGCCAAGGATCGGTATGTCCAATTTACCTTCTGCAGCCCATTTTAGTGCCAGCATTACTTCTCTGGCGTGCATTCCATGCTGTGCAGCTCCTGCAGCCGCATTTCTCAAAAGATTCCTTGATACAATCAGGTCTGCATCTGCTCCGCATACGCCTCTTGGAGATTTAGCTGTAATCCTGCATGGTCCCATATTGCATATCTTGCAGCAAGTGCCTGCTAAGCCAAAATTACATTGTGGCTTTTGTGCATCAAAGCGATCAAAAACGGTATCTATTCCAAGCTGATCCATCCTTAGCATCATCTCTCTCACAGCTGGATCTGGTGTTTGTTCCAGAACATCCTGCTTATTTGGAAAGGTCTTTCTATATTCACTTACCGCATTCATGTAATCTTTAATAAAAGCTTCAGGATCATCTTCTGTATCATCTCCATGGCCAGCCTTGACTATTACTGTTGGTATGCCATGTTCATCAAAACCTATTATGTTCCTATGTGTATGGATATGCTCATGACTCCTATTATGTCTATGCTCTGAGCTCTTCCTATTTTTTTCTGAATGATCCTCCTCTATAATCTTTTCCTTAGAATTCCTGTATTTTTCCTTAGTCATGCCAATACTCCTACTATTTATTTTAAATGCGAACCGGCAAAAGCTTAATTATCAATGTTCTGAATCTTTCAACAAGATATAAACTGTCAAATAATATATTCTATATACTCTTCAGTCTTTAAATTAAAGAGCTCGAATATTTTATCTCTGACATATAAAAAATCTGTACTTGTCCTGTTTCTATGCCCTTTTAAAGGTACATTAACTATGCTTTTGATTCTTCCCGGGTTAGCCATCATAACGACTATCTTATCAGCAAGATAAACAGCCTCTTCTATGTCATGTGTAACGAAAATAATTGTTTTCTTTTCCTTACGAGATATCTTCAAAATGTCATCCTGCAATTTCATCCTAGTAATTGCATCCAACGCTCCAAAGGGCTCATCCATAAAGATAATTTCAGGATTAACGGCTAGTCCTCTGGCTATTGACACTCTCTGCTGTTGCCCACCTGAAAGCTGATGTGGGAAGCGCTTCTCATAACCCTTTAGGCCTACCAGCTCTAAGTACTTTTGAGAAATCTCCCTTCGCTCTTTTGATGATATCTTTTTAGATTCAAGACCCAATTCTATATTTCTGATAACATTTCGCCATGGCAACAATCCATAATTTTGAAAAATAGTTATATTGTTAATTGAGGGCTTAGTAACTTCCTCACCATTTATACATACACTTCCTTCTGTCACTGCATCAAATCCAGCAAGTGCATTGAGTAGCGTACTTTTCCCACATCCTGATGGGCCAAGAAGACAAACAAATTCACCTTTTTCTATATCTAATGAAACATTATCCAAGGCCGTAAATTCTGTTCCATCCTGAATAAAATGCTTACTGGCATTTTTCACTTCAATATACATTACACCTTTCCCCCCCAGCTTGAGAGTATCTTATTCTCGATAAGCTTTAACCCTGCGTCAAGAATTATTCCTATAACCCCTATAACCAAAATAGTGGCAAGGAGAATATCTGCACGTATATTATTTCTGGCATCAATTATCTGATAGCCAAGTCCTGACTGGGCACCTACCATCTCGCCTGCTACAAGAAAAATCCAGGCACTTCCTAACGCAAGATGTATTCCATTAGCTATCTGAGGGAATGCTGCCGGTAATATGACTTTCCAGGTTAACGCAGGCTGATTTATGGCAAAATTTCGTGCTACTTTCAAATAAACCGGTTCGATATTACTAACTGCAGAAACCGTTGTAAGAAGTACTGGAAAAAAAGCTGCTATAAAAATGATAACAATTGCGGGAACATCGCCTATTCCAAAAAGAAGAACTATAAAAGGCATCCATGCAGTAGGAGATATAGGTCTGATAAGCTGCACAATTGGATTGATATATTGAAATACCGATGGCAACTGTCCAAGAATAAGTCCTAGGAGCACTGCAAATACTATGGCTATTACATATCCAAGAAAAAATCTGTACAAGCTTGTAAGTATATTTACTAGTAGAACGCCCCTTTTTGCCGTCTCCACAAGAGCTTTGAATGCCATTAAAGGTGAAGGAAAAAGATTTTCATTATAGCTACTGAATGAAAATAAGACCTGCCACAAGATTATAAATATAGTTATGGAAATTAGTACGTTTCTGATTGATTTTGCTTTCTTCATATATTTTATGTCCCCTAAAAATCTGTTTTTACAAATTCATCATATGTTGGAGGGTTCTCTGAAATACCATATTTTATAACCTTTTCCACAAGACCATTATATATATCTTCTGTTAGTTCCAAATTATCGAATGATATCCACTCCAATGACTGCTCCAGAACGCTTTCAGACTGGGAAAAATACTCAGTTGCTATTTCTAAGGCTGTCTCCTTATCCAAGTTGTTACCAGCCTGCTTATAGCCTTCAACAAATGCTTTAGCGTCTTCCGGGCGCTCTTCTATAAATACATCTGTAAGCACAAGTCCGCAGCAAATTGAGTCTTCCCACAACTCATCAGAAGTATACAGTACTTTACCTACATCCAGTGCCACTCCCATGGAACCGAAAGGCTCAGCAACACAGTATGCATCTATTGTTCCGGCAGCCAACGCTGATGGCATCTCGGTTGGAGCAAGTTCAGTTATTGTTACATCATTTATCGAAAGTCCTGCAGTTGCGAGAGTATCGTTTATGAGAATATTATGTGAAGATTGACGATGAGGAATAGCAATGGTCTTACCTGCAAGATCTGCAGCGCTGTTTATCTCTTTTGAAACAATAACTACATTTCCATCCCTATGTCCTAGAGCTACAGCTTTTATTCCTATTCCTTCTTCTTTGGATTTCATGGCCAATTCAATCAGCACAGATGCACCATCTACTCTTCCTGTGTTTAGTGCATCTAAAAGCTCAGGCCATGAACCATATTTGACAAGTTCAATCTGTATGCCATTTTCTGCCTCCAGTTCTTTGGCTTCTTCCAGAACTGCCAGTGAATGAGTAATAGGCAGATACGCTATCTTAATTGTTGCTGTCTGTGTTGAAGCAGATGCAGCCTCGGATTGATTAGTTCCGCATCCAGTAATAGCCGTTAATACCAATGTAATGAATAATAAAATATTGCACACTCTTTTTTTCATAATGTCCCTCTGTCCCCTCTATCTGCAAATGCAACCATATCAGGGCTTCCCATAGATTTATTTTATCGACATAAATCCTATCATAGTGAGAAAACAGTGTGTAATATATAAAAATAAGAGTCAGTTATAACAAATTGCTATAACTGACTCTTACATATCCTTCTCAAGGCTATCTTTATACATCAATTCCAAAACGTCCCTACACTCAATATATACAAAATGTCTGTATAATTTTCTGAAGTTTACCTCTCCGAGTAAAACCAACTCATCGCGTAATGTTCTTGCATTCGTGCGTCCTCCTATTCTGCCAGATCAATTTCCCTGTTAAAGAAAAACTTTCTACATCCTATATTATGCCGTTCACAATATTTTCTGATCCATCTTGCCTCTTCAGGAGTGCAATCCTCATTGAACCTATGATATGCCTGAGTAAGCTCGCCTTCGTAGATTTCGATTGTGATAAATGGAGCATTCACGTCATCTTCTCTCCTCATGAACAAAATCGTAGTTGCGTTATTAATTAAAGCATCAACATATCCAAGCAGGCAGTTTCTCATATATGCTGCTTCTCTGCAAAAATCGTTGATGGTCTGAGGATACCTTACAACATAACCATTATTACGTTCCTGCCAATCATACTCTCTTTTTCTGTTAGACACCCGAACAGCCCTATCATAGGATTCTCTGGCCTGAAGAAGATATAGCTGTATCTCGGCTATTTCACTGTCATCATCCCCAGGTCTAAGGTACTTGCCATAAATCGGGTCGATATTAGCAAGATCAGATATAGTCTCCACTCCTTTTACCTTACATAAAAAATCCCGGAACTGTCTCGGATGCCATAGATATGACAATTCCATTCTTCTGCTTAAATATATCCTGCTGATTTCTTTAGGCGTAAGTTTGCGGTCGTGAAGATATCTGATGTATCCACATTGAGCATCATTCAAAGGCTGAGAGTATATTTCTCCACTAATCTTGCCCAAAGACTTGAACAGTTGTCTATATACATCATGGCACAGCATTTCACCGCCGGTTTCGCAGTTAAGCACCCTCAATGTCTTCATTGGTACATTATCATACACTTCTGATGGGCTGGATGATAACAGATTCAGATCATCTATATCGGCAGAATGTTTTGCCAACATATCCAATCCACACTTATAAAGAAGCTCTTTTACTGTATTTTTCTTCATACAATGATAAATATGGTCCAGCACTCTTATAGAATCGGTATAATATCTGCGCAAATTCCAATCGGCATGAAGATCACTATAGTAATCATAAATCTCATCAAACATTCCATATTTATATCTGCAGTCCCTATTATCCAGACATAATTCCTGAAAAAGCTGTTCCTGCTCGGCTGTCCACGCATAATCATCATGAAACACAAAGCGCTCCGCTCTACCAATGCAAGGTTCACCCTTATATTTGTAATCCACATAAAGTGCGTCTATGTATGGTCTTATTCTTAGTATAAAAAGATATTCGTGATATTCATCTGATGTCGGCACCTTTGCCATTATGAGTCGCATGACTTCCTCTTCAGAAAGCTCTGGAGGTTTCCAACTGTTTTGTCCAATTTTCAATTCCAACATAGCTCGACCTATATCCCTTAAAAGCAATAACTATTATCTGTCTCCACTTATTTCCGGATCATTTTTAACATGATTATAACTAGTCATAATTTAATTATATTTTACATCATCCCCGGCTTTACATACAAAAGATCTACTTCCTTCTGGTCCTTGTCCCTGTAATAAAACAGATAATCCTTCGGATTCAGATTGTAGGTATAAAAGTTTTTTATCAGTTCGCTCACGACAAAAGTTTCATAAAAAGCTCCACCCATTGCTCCATTCTCAAGCATCTGTGCATCGGGCCATTTACACAGATACGCACATAGTCCGGTATCCATGAAATACATTTTGGGTGCCTTTATTAAGTTTTTACTCCTGTAACAATGGCAATAATAGCACCAAAACCATGCTTTAAAGTCCGCAGTAAATACGCACCAAATACAGGTGCTATACAGCTTAAATACGCTCCAAGTACGCCATCAGTACAGGCATAGTCCACAGTCAGTCCGCAATTGAATATACAATTATGCGCAAAAAAAAAAGCTGCAAAACAATATTGCAACTTCCTTCTTAATGTAGTTCCTATTTATACGTCAGCATTGATTTCCACTTATAAGGGAAATCAATATGCGCCTTATCTATGTCGTCTTTATACTTTCTCATAAGCTTTGACAGAGGTTTTACAAAGTTATCATTCCACCTCTTCTGATCCGGATACATTAGCTTCAGCATATATAATTGAGCAAATAGCCTTCGAGTCGGGATATAGGTCTCTCCTTGAGGCATTCTTGGTAATGCTGTAAATATCCAATAGTAAAGTCTTGAATAATGAGCACATTTATTTCTTAAATCTGTGATACATCTAAACCAGCTATCAAGGACCTGATAGTTTACACCATATGTATCTTTTGCAATAGCCGCCTTATCATTGTTGGGCAGGTCTCGATAAAAATAGGACAACATGCCTATCGAAAAATACTCTATCAGTACCCATATAGGGAAATGCCCACCATAATTATTCATGTGGTGTTTTACAACAAGTGTTCTCTGATTCTCTGCTATACATGACGAAACTCGCTGCATAAATGCACTATGATTATGCTTTACATTGTAATTCACCCCATCTGTATATCCTTCAGCCCCATACTTCTGTGAATGATAATAAGATATCTGTGACTTAAGGTATATTTCCACCTCATCGATTGTTCCCATAAGCAGCTTTCTGAGCTCAGAATCAAAATAATATATGTTCTTGAGTTTCTCAAAACTCGTCTTGTCATGAAACTTTTTATCTGACTGGAAAATAAATGGAAGGAAATATCCGGAGAATCTGTAATAATTTACATGATTGAGAAAATTAACAATGTCGCCATCATTTCCGACAACCAGGCCTTTTTTCTTAAGTATCTCAACCTGTTCTTTATACGTCTTAGACTTCTTAAGCTGCATATTTACCCCTAAAATAAAAATGTGCTCCCATTGGACACTTCAGTGAGAGGTGTGGGAGCTCCTGTTGACTTTATTATAACAAAATAGGGCTCTTTTTCAATAGATTTTTGTGTTTTGACGGCGTAAATTTTCCTAAAGCCCTTTCTTGCTTTCAGCCTCTATCCTATCATTATCAGTTCTCCATTGGCATCAATAATTCCATTCGCCTTATCTTCCTTATCTCTGCGCTTGCAATATTTCCAGATCAGGAGCCCGTACAGAACAATAGCATCCTTTTTAACCAAAAAACACTTTGTATGCCCCATGTCCAGTTCAAGCTGCATCGCAAGGTTTGATTTCTTAGTGTTTGCTCCCTTCATATAAACCGAATCAATAATGCGTGCAAGAACATCTCCTTCATCTACAAATGCTTTCATCTGATCAAGCACCAAAGCGCTTTTTTCACTGTACCACTTCTCACATGCAACCTTCCACGCGAATGACTTTATTTCCCTCTTTGAATATTTCCATGGTTCTGCAACCATCTGCAGAAACTTGGTTCTGTATGGAACTTTTTTTGACATGTTGTTAAGCCATTTAATCCCCATCCTCTTTGCAAATGCCTTTCCTGCATTGAATCTGATCAGCAATTCCCGGATTATCTTGTACATCTCTTCATAATCAATCCCCTGTGCGATACACTCATTAACAATAATTTCATGCACTGTAATTCCTATAATCATGATAGTCTCTTCCCTCAAATAAAAAACAAACAACTGTTACTCCCCCGATGCTTTTTTACTTCCCCCTCATAATAACCGGAGAGTACAAGAGTGTAGCTTCCTGTTCTCTCCGGTTATTACTCACATAATTGTCTAGCTAATTACTTTCGATACTGCAAAAACTCTTAATTACATCAGTCCTCTTCACCTCCCTGTTCCTCAGATCTGTCATCTATTCTTTTCCTAAAATGTTCCCTAAGGTATTTCCCGAAACGATCATACGTGCCAATTATCTTGTCGGCATGTTCATCCTCATCTTTGATTTTCCTGAGAGCTGAAATCAGCCCTTCCAGCATCTCGAAGTATGGTTTATCTTCAGCACTCTCCTCAAGAAAAAGTGGCGCATCCGGGTCATCCATCAGAAGCTTTAACGGATTGACTCTGAGCTTTTTTATAAAGTGCATATAATCTGTCATAATCAAGCGGACCACCATTTCTCTTAATGGTCTCGTAATACTTAATCTCTACATCCAGAATCTCTGCCATTTCAGTATTTGATTTATTAATGCAACAAAGCTCCCCAGTGTACACGATGTCTCAGAACTTCTTATTGAAGCTCCAATGAGAGTATTCAAATGCTTTGATGGACATTTACTTGTCATCCCACTAGATCCAAATAAAAATAATTACAGCTTTTTTGAAGAAGCAAATAGTTGGAACAATGTAAAAGCCATCCTCTACGCATCTGGTAGAGCAATCGGATTAAAGGAAGATGGTACGCTCATCGCTTCCAGATATGCTGGTCAGGAGATTGCTGATGCGCTTAACGAGCTATACATTAAAGGTATCTTTAGCAAACCTCAACTTCCACCTCATGATTTTTGGGATGAAATTAGTTCTTGGGAAAATATCGTAGACCTTATAGATTATGGAAATTGCGTGGTAGGGCTGACTGGTGACGGCGAAATATTCTTCACTGAAATTGCTAATGACCATCCATCAATCAATTCCAGTGTTGATATAGAACAAATACGAGACTGGTATGGTATAGCCAAACTGTATCTTGGTTACGGCATGATTGTCGGTTTAAGATTTGACGGTAGCGTAGTCTGTACTCAATGCTCTCCCGACGATAGCCTTTATTTCCCTGGCAAAAATTCCATTAGCAATTGGAATGATATCATTGGATTAAAATTTGGAATCAGCAGATCTGTTGGAGTTAAAAGGGATGGCTCATTAGTAGCAGTAGGTGATAATTCCCACGGAGCAACAAATGTTGATAATTTGAGAATGTTTAAAAGATTTTCCGAAATAATTTAATTTGCATCAAAAGCTTTGAGCCAGCATATCAATGAAATGCTGGCTCTTTATTATTCATATTTTCCTTTAAGTGCTTCAACATACTTTGTATACCGCTCACGCAGGATGGGCTCAAAGCGTTCTTTTTCAAAGCATTCATCTAATACTGCTTCAAGCATCTGTTCGAATAATACTTTATCACATAATTGAATAGGCAATTTCCAAGTATACAGCTTATCTACAACATCTGTGCTATAGAACTCTCCATGTAGTCTTAATTTTTCTGCATCATTGGAATTAAAGAACTCGCCAAAGTAAAAGTTCTCAAGCAAAAGTTTTTTACTCCCATAGCCTTTTTCAACATAATCTCTAATCCACCACCATTTAGTTACACCATTTACCCCAAGATACATTCTCTGAAGTAAATACATTGTTGCCTTCTGCGGCCTATCATATTCATATAGTAATTCTGATAAAAACAGGTACTGCGCAGAACCTAGAAATCTTTCATCTTCAGAAGCTCTTTGGATCAAAATCCTTTCTGCAATTTCACTAAAGCCAAGATTAGGATTTTTACGTTTAATGGCCTCATATTCTTTCCACTCTATACCAAACGTCTTGTGCCTATGAATCTGAACGCAATCATCATGTTCCTTTACAAATGCTTTTCCTTTATCTGTAATAGAGCATGTTTTGGGACTCACTGTATATAGATAATCCATATCAGCAGCGCCAAGGATTCTCTCTACAACCTTGATTTTCTTTCCAGATGTTGCTACCCCAACTTCCGTTGCAATAGCTTTTAGTTGTTCGCCAGAAAGAGATTCTAAAGCAATCGCCATAGAATCTTCTTCCAAATAACCTTCAGAAATCATTTTCCTTTGGAAATCAACTGGATCTGCTATTCCACATTCAAATTTTATATAGCCCGCGAAACTGTCAACGCCTATTTCTCGGCTTCCTTTAGAATGTCCCCAGAGAAAGATGGCCTTAGCATAATCTCCCTGATAACTCGGTACTACTGATTCATGTTATACAACATGTGTATTAACAGAAAGATTGGATAAGTCAAGATTACCTTTATTATCTTTAGACACATCAAACAAATCAGAATAATCCATGTTAGTAATCCTTTAGAGAACTGTTATCGGAACTTGAATATCTTCAGATATTTGTTTGGCTACCAGCCACAATATCTTTGCATCATTCTTGTCAAATTCTATCTTAATGACATCAGAAATATTTTCACTTGTTGCAGTAAACAAATACGGATTGTCATTACTAATCTTAATATCTGGAGGAAATGTAAATGTTAAATATCCCTTCTGCGTAAATGTTGGCTTTTTATATATAATCTTTTCAACCATACTCCCATTAAAACTTGGAGTTGCAGTACCTTTACCAAGCCTAGTCATAATAGGAACTGTGTATTTAATCAGATTATCATTTACACCTATGGTAGATTCCCCAACTTGAACATCAGGAAAATCTCTTAATGGTATCCTCTCATATTTGCTTTCTTCATCATCTTTTGAGGTATCACTATCTCTATTTTTTAAATAATCACTTTTAAACTGACCATTTATAGACGACTGCAAACTACTACCAGATGCTTTCCCCACGGACTTTCCGATTTTCCCATAAGAAGGTTTTCCATCTTTATATAATGTCCTTAATACATCTCGGCCAAGTGAAGCACCTAAATTACGTGGTGATTCGTTTATTACCCATCCATGCTTTTGACATACATCTTTCCATTCATCCATCGTCATAAGCAGTTTTCTCGGTGTGGTACCCTGTTCTTCTCCAACCACGCCAAGCTCTTCTAACTGGTCCATTATTCTAGAAGCCCAATTAAATCCAATTTTTAATTCCCTTTGCAACAAACCTATCGATGCCCGACCTTTTTCAATAATTATCTGCCCAGCTCTAGGAACATAGATATCAAAGCTATCCTCTTGTGGTGCTCCCTGTGTATTATTGATTGTATTCTGTTTATTACTGTTTCCATCAAATGCTGTTGAAATAAACTTTTCCGTAAACAATCCAGCCGCAGCATTACCCAAAGAAATCACATTCTTCGTAGAATCTGCCTTTATCTGACGAACGACCTTGGTAATATTATCTTCTGTAGCATGCGCAGACTGACATTTTTCAATGCTCCCAGGAAGCTTTACAATCATTTCACCTGGCACAAAAAGATTTTCAGCTCCACCCTCTTCTAAAACAATCTTTGATTCAGCCTTTGAAGATAAACAAAATGATATCCTACATGGAATATTTGACAGAAGGTCCTTCTGAAGCACTTTTGCCGTGGCAACTGATGATACTATAATCAGATGAATTCCAACTATCCTGCCATTTCTCAGGATATCCAGAACATTCATGATTGTGTCCTTATCTGCTTTTATAGTTGAGAAATCATCTAGGACAATAAATACTTCCTGAAAGCCTTCTTTACCCATTCTTTCACAATAAAAATTATATCCCGCCAGTTCTTTCTTACCACAAGATGCAAAAGCCTGTAATCTTGTTTTTGCCTCAGCTGCATAATAGTTTATCGTAGATATAGCCTTGTTAGGATCCGAAATGATGGGAAGACATAAGTGTGGCGCTGACTGAAAAGGCAAATATTCCACATGCTTCGAATCAAAAATAACAAATCCAATTTTCTTGGAAGATGTTTTAGAAACAATAGTTGCTAACATCGTTTGTATAAACGCTGTTTTTCCTGCTCCGGTATATCCACATACAACCATATGAGGAACATCATGAATATCATGAACCAATGTTTGAAGGAAGGAGATCCACATTCTCACTGTGATGGATGATTGCGAAATCCTCAGGAATATCTTCCTCATTTACGATCTTTTCGATTACATCAACAATAGTGAGTTCAAGATTGTCTGGTTCCCTATAACCCATACAGATTGTCAAACTACCCTGTGGATCGTTATCTACTAAAAGTATCTTATGTCCCTTGTTCGCAAGACCTATTCCTAAATTCATGGCAGTAGTGGTCTTGGCTACCCCACCTTTCTGATTTGCGATTGCAATTACCTTACACATACTTCTCTCCTCCCATCTTTTCCATGTTCTCTCAAGTATTCTTCAAATATCGCCCTATTTATCAGCACTTTCTTGTGAAGCTTGTAGAATGCACCGGCTTTATCAGCCGCGTGTGTGACCGCCCTGTAGCTCATCTTGTAATAATCGATTGCCATGTTATAGGTGATAAAACTTCTCTGTGCGAACAAAAGATCTTCATCATCTATCTGATCGGAGAACATCCATATTGTTCCAAACATGTTTTAGTCCTCCCTATCTTCCAGAGTCTTTCTTTCGCGGTTACCATTCGTCTGATACATTCCTGCAGGCTGATGAAATCTCTCAAGGTACTCATCAAAAATATCTCTGTTAATAAGGACAGTGCCTTCTCTGCGGTAAATTGCTCCACACTCATCTGCCATTTCAAGAATCTTCTTGTGCTCAAGGCTGTAAACTATCTCTGCATCTTTATATCTGAGCCATTTTTTTCTTAAAGTCTGGACAACCAGTTTCTCCTGGACTACTACATTTCTGCTTAATGGTCGTACTATCTCAGCTTCATGTTCGCCCACATAATCACGGTTCTCATCAAAATACGGTCTGTCTTCTTTCTTTTTTCCCATTGATCTGTTTCCTTTCATCCTTTTTTATGCAGAAGATCTTCCGAGAAAAAAACCAACAAAAAAGAGTTACTCTTTAGAATTTGTTTTCTAAAAAGTAACTCTTATAACCTAAAGTTATATATTCGAAAAATTGATTATCTGACTTTCAAACCTCGCACGACTGCGCATCACTGCTCATTATTTCGAACGAAAAATTTGTCAATTGTTTGTCAAAAGCATAGTCTCTCACTTCAAAGCCGCATGGATAGTGGGTTTCAAAGCTTCTGTGACTTGAGCGTCGGGAACATAAGCCCTCCTCTCTATCCTTTGCTATTTACTGCTTATGACTTCGTACTACAAACTTTATTGCCTTGATTTCATTGCTTATCACTGCTCATGACTGCTTACATAAAATTGGTCTCAATGTTTGTCATAGGCTTTATCAGTAACGAAATATCGTTTCTTATTCGTCCTATGTCGCCGTCCCTGAAAACATTTGTAAAACCGATCACGATTTTTCCATCTTAGCATGACTGCAAATTTCTACAAATGGCTTCTCATGAAATGTTTGTCAGATATTGGTCAAGTTTGCACTTATCAATCTTCAAACATGCATGGATACTGGCTTTTACTTGTCGAGCGACTTAAGTTGCGGCCACAGCAATACATCACGAATGCTTGGTGCATTTGTAAGGAGCATACAAAGCCTGTCTATACCATACCCAATACCACCTGTTGGAGGCATACCGATTTCCATAGCATTAAGGAAATCTTCGTCTGTATGGTTAGCTTCCTCATCACCTGCATCAGCAAGTGCATCCTGAGCTTTAAAACGCTCTCTTTGATCAATCGGATCGTTGAGCTCTGAATAAGCATTGCACATCTCCCATCCGTTGATATAAAGCTCAAAGCGTTCAACCTTAGAAGGTTCAGAAGGCTTTCTCTTTGTAAGTGGCGAAATTTCAACAGGGTGATCCATTATAAATGTTGGCTGAATCATCTTATCTTCGCAATATTCTTCGAAGAATAGATTTAAAATATCTCCCTTTGTATCATGTCCGGTTTCGATCTCAAGTCCTCTATCCTTAGCCAGAGCCACAGCTTCTTCTGCGCTATTTATAGTATCGAAATCTATACCAGTTTCTTCTTTAACAGCATCTGACATTGTAAGTCTCCTAAAAGGCTTACCAAGGTCAATTATATTATCACCATAAGCAATCTGTGTTGTGCCGCATACAGTCTCTGCAAGATATCTGAACATTGATTCCGTAAGTTCCATCATGCCTTCATAATCCGTATAAGCTTGATAGAGTTCCATAAGTGTGAATTCCGGGTTATGACGAGGGTCCGTTCCTTCGTTACGGAACACTCTTCCGATTTCGTATACTCTCTCCATTCCGCCTACGATAAGTCTCTTAAGGTAAAGCTCTAACGAAATACGAAGCTTTCTATCTTCTCCGAGTGCATTATAGTGTGTGACAAACGGTCTTGCTGCAGCACCACCGGCATTTTCTACAAGCATTGGAGTTTCAACTTCCATAAAATCGCGGTCTGATAAAAAGTTACGAATCTCTCGAATTATGGCTGACCTTTTCTTGAATGTCTCTTTAACATCTTCATTCATGATAAGATCAATATATCTTTGTCTATATCTTATCTCTGTATCTGTAAGTCCGTGAAACTTCTCAGGCAGTGGCATAAGAGACTTGGAGAGGAGTGTAAATTCAAAAGCATGAACCGAAATCTCTCCGGTCTTTGTCTTAAATACAAATCCCTTAACACCTACAATATCGCCAATATCCATGCGCTTGAACTGGGCATAAGCCTCTTCTCCGAGGTCATTGCGTGATACATATATCTGCATGCGTCCATCCCTATCCTGAACATTGCAAAAAGATGCCTTACCCATAACACGCTTTGACATCATACGACCTGCAATCGATACCATCTTTTCTGCAGGGATTTCCTGCCTTGAAGGTGTAATTGTCTTTCCATCTTCGCCAACCTCAGGAACCGTCTCTAGCTTATCAAAATTATCACGGATTTCCTTGGTATGATGAGTCTGATCATATTTTACAATTTGGAACGGGTCATTACCCGCATCCTGTAATTCCTTGAGCTTATCTCGTCTTACCTGACGAAGTCTTCCTACATCCTGTTCTTCTGCGGGTTGTCCGCCCTTGTTTTGCTGATTGTTATCTGCCATTTCTTACCTCACTAGCAAATGATTTACTATTCTATACTACGTTTATACTTTTTTGCGGCATCAAATACCGTTAATCATCTTCAAAAAATATATAAAACTTATGATAAGCTTTCGCAACAAAAGCCCTGTGCATAACACAGGGCTGTCAATTGAGTCATACACTATTATTGACCCGGCCGGGTCTCTTACAAGTTAATGCTTACGCAATCTGAGGGCGCTCAATCTCAAGTACCTTGAACTTAAGAACTCCTACTTGTGTTTCAACCTTAACTGTTTGATTCTTCTTAGCTCCGATAAGAGCCTTGCCTACAGGAGATTCGTTGGAAATCTTGCCCTTGAGGGAATCTGCTTCCGAAGAACCTACGATTTTATATACAACTTCCTCGTTAAGCTCCATGTCTTTGACCTTAACTTTGCAGCCTATTGAAATCTTATCAAGATCAACTTCTTCTTCGACAACAACTTCTGCATTTTTGAGAATCTTTTCGAGTTCTTCGATTCTGGCCTCAATATCACGCTGCTCATCTTTGGCTGCATCATACTCAGCATTCTCTGAAAGGTCGCCCTGCTCACGAGCTTCTTTGATTTTCTCTGCTACTTCTTTTCTTTTAACGACCTTAAGATTCTCAAGCTCATCCTCATACTGCTTCAGGCCTTCGTAAGTTAAAATCTTTTTCTCTTCCATGGTCTGCTTTGCCTCCTAAACTCTTTATTTAAAACATTCATTATGTCAAATTTCGTAAAAGTAGAATATAACTCGTATATTCTACAATAATAATTTTCAAAACGCAATAGTATAATATCAAAACTTCTCATTTCAAAAAAACATCCCTGCATGCTTTCCTAAGACTCTCCATATCTTCCATAGCATTTACCGCATCTCTTAATCTGGCTGAGCCCGGATAGCCCGAAGTATACCAGGAAACATGCTTGCGCATTTCTCGAATACCAATATATTCGCCCTTATACTGAAGCTGAAGATCTGCATGTCGCATTATCATATCATATACTTCTTTTGCAGACGGACGATCAGGAATCAAGTCACCTTTAAGTCCGGCGGCTATCTCTCTGAATATCCAGGGATTACCCTGCGCTTTTCTAGCAACCATTATGCCATCACAGCCTGTTTCATCAATCATTCTTTTAGCTGACTCATAGTCCACTATATCTCCATTACCAATAACAGGTATATTCAGAGCTTCTTTAACCTTTTTAATGATGGTCCAGTCAGCTTTCCCGCTATAATATTGCTCTCTTGTGCGTCCATGGACAGCAATTGCATCAGCTCCGCCCTCCTTTGCTGCAAGAGCACATTCTACAGCGTTGACACTGTTATCGGTAAAACCCTTCCTTATCTTAACAGTTACCGGCTTATCTGTTTTTCTTTTGACACTTGTGACTATTTCTTCAATGAGCTTTGGATCCTTCATAAGAGCAGATCCCTCTCCATTAGATACAACCTTAGGGACAGGGCATCCCATGTTTATATCAAGGATATCAAAAGGTCTGTCTTCTATCATCTCAACGGCTCTTGCCATGGTATCCGGTTCTGAGCCAAACAGCTGCAATGATACCGGATGCTCGTCCTTATGGATCTCCATAAGGTCTCCTGTCTTTTTGTTCTTATATGTAATGGCCTTGGCCGAAACCATTTCCATACATACAAGTCCTGCTCCTTGTTCATGGCACAGCAAACGAAATGGCAGGTCAGATACACCTGCCATAGGCCCCAGGATTATGTTATTTGGTATTGTAACGCTGCCAATCTTAAGCTTGTGATAATACTTCATTTTAAAATCCTTTTTTTATTAGTCTTCATCATCTGTTTCATCTTCGCTCAAAAGCTCAGATATATCATGATGAAGCACTATAACCTTGTAATAAGTTTCAAGCGCCTTGAACATATCCTGACGCTGCCTTCTTATCTCTCCAATCAAAAGACCCGCACTTACCTCATCATAGGTGATATCCTCTTCATCTGCATTGGTCTCCATAGTGATACTTCCGTCTTCTTCGAATTCTATTGTGAAAACTCCGCCTGCATTCTGTGTATACAGAACGCTTATAATACGAAGTTCCTTTTGAATACTCTCAGGAACTTTCTTAAAAAGAGGATTAAAATAGTATTTCTGCTCATAAGCATTAGCGCCACATAAAACGATTCTTCCGCTTGAAGACACTGAGCCAAGCATTCCGTCTTCTGTTACAATATCGATAGACAAAACCTCTTCACCAGTTTCGGCATTTACTACTTTCCCCGTCTCCTTATTTATTATAAGATGCTGAGGCTTTCTTCTTTTTATATCTAGAGTTTCAGAATGAATAGTGTCATCAACAGACTCAGGTGTCTGTTCTTCTGATTCTCTTGTTATCTCATTATCAAATTCTTTATCCTCTGATTTCATCTTATCCACTTCCTTGTTTTCAAATTCTTTGTTTTCTTTATTATCTTTACTCATATCATTCACTCTTATCCTCATAATCACTTTCCTTTGGCTTGACCTTACGATTCTTTTCATACAAGATTCTAAGGCCTTCCAGAGTAAGTGCAGGATCATATACATCAATCTCCGGTATATCCTCTGCCAGCATTCTTCCAAGTCCGCCAGTTGCGACAACCTTCATATTTTTAAGCCCGGACTCTTCTTTCATGCGGCTTATTATATACTTGGTCTGACCAATCTGTCCATACATAAGCCCTGCCTGCATACTTGAGATAGTCTCTTTTGCCAGTATTGATGCAGGTTTCCTTATCTCAATTTCAGGAAGCTTGGCTGTATCCTGCCAAAGAGCCTTGGCTGAAATCCTGATGCCGGGAGAAATGACACCTGTAAAGAACTCACCCTTTTCATTGATGATCTCATATGTGGTAGCTGTTCCAAAGTCTATGACCATGACAGGTCCGCCGTAGATCTCAAATCCTGCAACAGCATCAACTATAAGGTCCGGACCGATCTCCTTGGGATTCTCTGTTGTGATCTTGATTCCGGTCTTGATTCCAGGTCCTACTATATAAGGCCTTATTCCTACATACTTGATAAGGGAAGAAACAAAAGCGTGCATAACCTGAGGTACAACGCTTGCAACGATGATTCCTTCTATATCCGCTTTGTTAATGCCATTAGCATTTAGCATAGCGATAAGCTGTATTCCATACTCATCTGATGTACGAGCATTCTGAGACATCATCCTAAACGTCGCCTTCTGTTTCTTACCTTCAAATACTCCAAATGTAAAATTTGTATTTCCTATATCTACTACAAGAACCAATTTTTTGTCCATAGTTGGTCTCCTTTAAACCGTAGTAAACGGATTAAAAAAATGCACTTTGCCAGCCATCAAACGCCCTATATTCCAGCAACAGATAACTGACATAAGGAATTTTCTAAAGTCGTTTACTATAAAATGAAAATTACCCAAACTTCGCACTTAGGTAACATAGCATTATCAAATCTTTCTATGAGGAATATATCTGAAAATACGTTTTATATTCATACATATCCGTACAAGCCCCTGACTGACACTTCACCAGCATTTATTATGGCTTTACTTCCATCTTCTTTGACTACAATCAGTTCACCCGTATCAGTTATGCCAAGAGCAGTACCCTGATACTCACCCTTAGGATCAAGGACTCTGACAGTTTCTCCCTTGTTAAGAAGATGAGATTCATAGCTATCCTTTAGGGACTTAAGATTTTCATTTTCCAAAAAGAGTTCATAATCTTTCTCAAAAGCGTTCATCGCCTTAGCGATAACTTCATTCCTATCATACTCTATACCTGTCTGTGTGAAAAGAGATCCGGCCATATCAGCAATCTCCGGTGCAAAAGCCTCCTGGTTGACATTGATCCCTACACCTATAACAACATCACACCTTCCATCATGAATATACATCTCAGTCAGAATCCCACAAAGCTTATGCTTATTAAGGACTATATCATTAGGCCACTTGATACCTACCTTATGCCCACATACCTCTTCTATCCCCTGCGCAAGAGCAAGACCCATAACTATAGTAAGTTCTGGTGCCTTGGCGGCCGGAAACTCAGGATGCAAGAGAAGGCTCATTGCTATATTCTTCTCTTTAGGAGTATGCCAGTACCTGCCATTCCTCCCACGCCCATTAGTCTGCATATCAGCAACAATAAGCGTTCCATGGTCTTCACCCTTCTGTCCCGCCTTTTTGGCATCATCATTGGTTGAAGTAGTTTCTTTTTTTACATAAAGATTCTGTCCAGCCCACTTTGTAGTAAGCATAGATCTAATCCTATCTTCTGTCATTTCAAGCATGTTAAAAACCTCTATATCAGAACTATATTTTGGTATTAATTTCTATATCCCGGGTAACAGGATGTAATCGAGATATTCTTAGATGTACAGAGATGTACATCTATATCCACTTAAATTATACGCAAAATCCCCTTATAAGCAACCAGCTTATAAGGGGCATTTTAGAAATACAAAACTTCCTGTTACTTTTCTGTTTGATAAACCGCGTCAACACCCATCAAATGTATATCATTTAAATATATTGTTTTCAATGCATATACTTTCAATATCACATCAGTCTATATCGTCGCATACATAACCGCCTTAATGGTATGCATCCTGTTCTCGGCTTCCTGGAATACCAGAGACTGCTTTGATTCAAATACTTCATCCGTAACTTCCATCTCATCAAGTCCGTATTTCTCCTTGATTTTCTGACCCATCTTGGTATTAAGGTCGTGATATGAAGGAAGACAGTGCATAAATACCGCCTTATCACCTGCATTTGCCATAACCTTACTGTTAACTGCATAAGGGGATAAGTCGTTGATACGTTCTTCCCATACTTCTTCCGGCTCGCCCATAGATACCCATATATCAGTTGCAATAACATCTGCACCCTTAGTCGATGTCATAACATCTTCTGAGAAGTCGATAATAGCACCTGTTTCTTTTGCAATGTCCTTACACGTATTTATAAGATCTTCTGAAGGAAAATACTTCTTATTTGAAACAGCCGTAAAGTGCATACCCATCTTGGCGCAAGCAACCATCAGCGAATTACCGGTATTGTATCTCGCATCCCCAAGATAACACAGATGTATACCTTTTAAATACCCGAAGTGTTCCCTTATAGTAAGAAGATCCGCCAGCATCTGAGTAGGATGGAATTCATTGGTAAGACCGTTCCACACCGGAACCTTGGAGTACTTGGCAAGGTTCTCTACTATCTCCTGTTCAAAACCTCTGTATTCGATTCCGTCATACATACTAGAAAGAACCCTTGCTGTATCTGCAATGCTCTCTTTATGGCCTATCTGGGAACCTGTCGGCTCAAGATAAGTAGAACCCATTCCAAGATCATGAGCTGCAACTTCAAATGAGCATCTTGTACGAGTTGATGTCTTTTCAAATATAAGGGCAACATTCTTAGTAGAATATTCATTATGAGCTATGCCTTTTTTCTTTTTGTCTTTAAAGTCTGCTGCTAAATCTAATAAATATTCAATTTCTTCCGGTGTAAAATCAAGAAGTTTCAAAAAGTCCCTACCATGTAAGTTAATCTTTGCCATATCTCTATTCCTTTCATAATTAAAAGACAATTCATTCATAAGATACTAAAGATTATAATGTATAATTATGCTTTTAACAAGCTTGTTTTTGTATATTTATTTAAGTGATATGCAAAAGTTCACACCTTTGTTCTTTTAATGATCGATCATTTATCAAAACGATGATTATCTTGCCATGTATATATTATAGACCATTGTTTTTTATGATGAAAATCAATCAGCTGTAAATGCACCTTTCAACCTTCCCACCACGCAAGAGCAGTAGCCTTGACGACAATTGAATTCATGTCCAAATCATCAAAGCTTGAAAAAGGTTTCAAGCCAAAGCCTGAAACCTTTTTCAATAAATCAATACTTTTATTATTCTTGTAATCATCCTTACTTAATAATCAGATTATTTCTTGGAATCGTCTTTAATGATCTCTTTGAAGGATGTTGCAAGCCCGGCAAGCCCCTGTATCTCTGAAGGAATGATTATCTTGGTAGCATTGCCGTTGGCAGCTTTTTCAAGAGCTTCCAAGGACTTGATGGTAAGAACTGACTCGTCAGCTCCTGCCTCTTTGATCATACGAATACCTTCTGCATTAGCAGCCTGCACGGCCCTGATAGCCTCTGCACGTCCTTCTGCTTCACGAATCTCCTTTTCCTTCTGAGCTTCGGCCGCAAGAATTGTAGCCTGTTTCTTAGCTTCAGCTTCAAGTATCTGTGACTCTTTTTTACCTTCTGCAACCAAAACTGTTGACTTCTTCTCTCCTTCTGCACGGAGGATAGCTTCACGTCTCTCACGCTCTGCCTTCATCTGCTTCTCCATTGCATCTCTTATGGCAACAGGAGGATTGATATTCTTGAGCTCAACTCTGGTAACTTTGATGCCCCATGGATCTGTTGCAATATCAAGCAGTGATCTCATCTGAGTGTTGATAGTCTCACGGCTTGTAAGTGTCTGATCAAGTTCCATATCACCGATTATATTACGAAGAGTTGTAGCTGTGAGTGTCTCAATAGCCATTATAGGATTCTCTACCCGATATGTATAAAGCTTAGGATCCGTTATCATGAAAAATACCACTGAGTCGATCTGCATTGTTACATTATCTTTGGTGATAACCGGCTGCGGTGGAAAGTCACACACCTGCTCTTTTAAGTTAACTCTCTTTGCTACTCTTTCAAAGAAAGGTATCAGGAAATGAATTCCTGCCTTCCAGGTACATTTATAAGTACCGAGATTTTCAATTACATATTCATATGACTGTGGAACGATCTTGACACATGATGCAATCAAGAATGTAAGAATAATTATTACTATTGCAATTATAAATGCTGCCATTTTTCTCCTCCTTTACTGGCTGACTTTTTCAACAACTAATTTGACACCATCGATAGCTCTAATTATAACAGTTTCTCCGGACGATATCTTAATTTCATCAAAGGTTGATCTGGCTGACCAATCCATACCTTCAGCATTTACCTGACCTTCTCCAAGCTGGTTGTTAATATCTTTGGTAACACGAGCCCTCTTGCCTACAAGGCTTCCGGCATTGGTTTCAACCGTTTTATTATTAAAATGATCTCTGGCAATCGGTCTGATAACCGCCATAACAAGGATTGATACTATTGCGAATGCAATAATCTGTGCGAAAATAGGAACTCCAATCTGTGCAAGAACGGCCGCCACAAGACAGCCAAGTGCAAACCAGATACTTACAAGTGCTGTAGTCGCTGCTTCTACAATAATGCTAACAAGTAGCAACACAAGCCATACAACTGCCATACTTATCTCCATAAAGCCTCCTTTCCCCTAAATAGATGTTTAGGATTTTCCCGTTTTCTACAGTATACCCCAACTATTCCAATTGATAAATATGTAACAAGTTCAATTTACAATATTTTAACAACGCGCCTGCAGTAAAAATCCCCTGCTAAAAGCAGGGGATCAAATATACACATGTCGTCAATCTAAATCAAAAACAACAAACCAATATTCACTTTACCAGAATACATGATCCTGAATTACATATCCTCCATCATGATGTCCAACACGCTTAAAATGTGTTGCACCGCCGACAGTAGTCTCTCCATTAATAGCTGCCTGAGCTGCTTGCATACAGCTGTCGCTTATCTTACCACTATTATAAACACTTGCAACCTTGCCATTAAGTGCTGGTGTAAACTGACCCGATGCATATATAACATCGTATATAGTATTAGGATATGCGGCACTCTTAACTCGGTTCATAACTACTGCTCCAACACCAAGCTTACCATCATATGGCTGATTGCCCGCCTCGCACTGAATAAGAGCAGCCAACAATTTGACCTCATCTCCATCTGCTACAACTGCTTCACGCTGGCGATTCATCTCCGCCTTCCTGGCTTCCTCTTCGCGAAGTTTTATTGCTGCAACCGTCTCTCCTGCATCGAGTCTAAAATCTGTTGTAACATATTTAGACTGTACATAGCCTTCTTGATCCAAGTATTCAACACTAATCCAGCCATTCCCAGCATCTTCAATAATATCTAGTTGATCGCCTTTGGTAATAACTCCGAGTGAATCTGAAGATGTGCTCGCTTTACTCCTTACATACAGAGCATCTGTTGTAACCGTAATAATCTCACTACCTACCTCAGATGCAAGCTTCTTGGCATCATCGCCAAACAAAAGATAATCGTCATCAGCCCATCCGACAAGATCACCGGATTCAATCTTGGTCCAGCCGTCCTTCTGTTCTAGAACACGTCCACCGCAATCCTTATAAAGTACTCCGGCCTTATCTGCACTCTCACTTGGCTCAGTTCTTACATTCAATGTTTTGCTGACATTGGCCATTACAAGATCTGAACTGTACCCTGCCACATATGAAGTACCATCATCTGCTTTTTTAGCATTCTGTGAAATAGCTTGTGCTGACTCCTGCGCCTTTTCTAGTTCATCTTTTTGTGTTTCATCGGAGGCGCCGATTACAGAAGCTACGCCAACCCCACCAGCCTTTGCCGTTATACCCAAATCAGGTGTTAACACAAGTGCAATCATCAACAGGCTTGTGAGAAGAACGCTCGCTGTTTTCTTTTTCATAAGCTAAGTCCCTCTTGTGGATTTATTACTTTTCTTTTAAAAAACCACAAGAATCATCTTAACATTTGGACATAGCTTTGTCAAATCAGCCCCTTTTAATAGTGGCTTGCAGGCTGGCGTTTCCTTGTCTTCACTAAATCTGCGTTATTATATTTCCATTGTATAATTAAATTTATTTAGCTAGTTATATTACCATTTTTTAGAATTATTAAGGACAGCTTAATCTTATTCAAAATACGTCTTCAAGCAGTACAATTCCGAGGCTTTTAAAGCTGCTTGGTCTTGTCTATGCAGGCCTTAATGGCATCTATGATAGCTCCTCTGAATCCCTTTTCTTCAAGAACTCTTACCGCCGCTATAGTAGTGCCTCCGGGTGAACATACCATATCTTTGAGTTCTCCGGGATGCTTGCCGGTTTCGAGTACCATCTTGGCGCTTCCAAGAAGGGACTGCGCCGCAAACTGATATGCCTGTTTCCTTGGCATACCACCTTCTACAGCAGCATCTGCCATAGCTTCGATGAACATGAAGGCATATGCAGGGCTAGAACCACTGACTCCTCCTACTACATCCATAAGATTTTCATTGACAACACTTGCCTGCCCGAAACTTTCGAATATAGTCATTGCAAATGCAAGCTCTTCGTCAGATACAAGCTCGTTTCTGCATACCGCAGTGCACCCTTCGCCTACAAGAGCAGGTGTATTAGGCATTACACGGATGAGCTTAACCCTCTTTTCAAAAGCGCCTTCAATCCACTTAAGAGTCTTACCTGCTGCAATAGATATAACAAGCTTATTCTCATCCACATCGTCCATAATCTCTGCAATAACCTGAGTGAAGTACTGTGGCTTAACCGCAAGAATTATCACATCTGCTTCCTTAGCTATCTTGCGGTTAGAATCTCTTGTCTGGATTCCGAATTTCTCACTGACTTTGTCACACGTCTTCTTGGTAGCTGCAGATCCTATTATATCTTCAGGAGATACAATATCCTTTTTTAAGATACCGCCAATCATGGCCTTAGCCATATTTCCAAGTCCTATAAAACCTATAACCATCTTTTGCCTCCTTATACCTATTAAATAATACTCACATCCTGCGCTGCCTTGCTGCTTCAAAAGTAAGAATTGCAGCTGATGTAGCTGCATTCATTGACTCGACCTTCCCAAGCATCGGTATGAGAAGATAATCATCAGCAGCATCTGCCAGTTCCTTACTAAGACCATTGCCTTCATTGCCTATCAGGAAAGCTGTGCCCTTTTTAAAGTCCAGCTCATCATAGCTACTCTTTGCTTTAAGATGAGCTGCATAGCTTACGATACCTTTATTTTGCAAATTCTTAATTGTATCAAGAAGATTATCTGAATACTTAAAGGGCTGACGGAATATAGCTCCCATTGTTGATCTTACAACTTTAGGATTATAAACATCTGCACATTCATTACTCATATAAATTCCTGTAACTCCCGCCCCTTCGGCACATCGAAATATGGTACCAAGGTTGCCGGGATCCTGGATTCCTTCCAGCACTAAGACAAGAGGTGCATAACCTGTGCTTGATCCATTCCTGTTCCTTGCAGGATTAAGGAGATCCTCATCTGTATATTTGGCCTGCTTCACAAGAGACAATATTCCTTGAGGGGTCTTGGTATCAGACATCTTGTCAAAAACCTGATTGGCAACCTCTTCATAGCCAAAAGGAAGACTGCGAAGATATTCCAAGTCCTTATCAGATGCCTTTTGTAAAAAAAGCTCTGACACATATGTCTGTAAAATAAGGTCATTGGGTATCTCCACCTGCATGCGGATTCCCTCTACAATGAAAACATTATCTTCTCTTCTAAGCTTACTTTTGGTATTATATGCTACTATTTTTTTTACTTTATCATTGGATAAACTACTTATCATAAAGCTCCATTTTACAAATATAATATGCGAAAAGACACCGGATTGCTCCGGTGTCCTCTATATGCCTTTTACAGGATGTAATCAGCATATGTTAAGGAGCACTTAGATGTGCTTCTATATGCTTATTTATAAGATTCTTGCAACCTGATACATATATTCATCTATTGACTTCTCCATGTTAAGAGCTTCTTCGATGTCGAAATCCTGGAACTTACCATCACGATATCCTACAACCCTGTTAGTCTTGCCCTGTGCCATGATGTCTGCTGCATATGCACCCATCATTGATGCATATACACGGTCTTTACATGTTGGCGAACCACCACGCTGCATGTATCCAAGGATTGTCGCTCTTGTCTCAATACCTGTAGCAGCTTCGATACGACGAGCCATAGATGTTGAATGCCCAATACCTTCAGCATTTATTATGATGTGGTGTGTCTTACCTCTCTTACGGTTGTCGATGATATTATCAATGACCTTCTGCTCATTAAAATCATATTTTTCGGGAATAAGGATATCATCACCACCGTTAGCAATAGAGCACCAAAGCGCTATATAGCCTGCGTGACGACCCATAACCTCTATTATAGAACATCTCTCGTGTGAAGAGGATGTATCTCTAACCTTATCAATGGCCTGCATTGCTGTGTTTATAGCTGTATCAAAACCGATAGTATAATCTGTGCAGGAAATATCAAGATCGATTGTGCCGGGAAGACCAATCGTATTAATTCCATGTTGCGAAAGCTTCTGAGCACCTCTATAGGAACCGTCACCGCCTATTACTATAACTCCATCTATTCCGTACTGGTGACAAATCTCAACTGCCTTCTGCTGTCCCTCTTCTGTCTTGAACTCCATACATCTTGCAGTTCCAAGGATAGTACCACCGCGCTGTATAATATCCGAAACAGAATGACGATCCATATCTATGAACTCTTCATTAAGGAGTCCCTGATAACCCTTCTTGACCCCTACTACCTGGAGCCCGTTTGCGAGTGATTTACGTACTACTGCTCTTATCGCAGCATTCATACCGGGTGCATCTCCACCACTGGTAAGCACTCCAATCTTCTTAATCTCTTTTGCCATAATTCATGCTTCCTTTCAATACTTCTTTGGCCAAATTAATTTAGAAAGTTTGACAAAAAAATATCAATAATAATTTCAAAAATACTTCTTTATAAGTTTATCGCATCAAAGTCCTTCTTGCAATGAAAAACTCAAAAATATGTTATTATTATAACATTAGTGTTACAAGTCAAGTGGGAGAATTCTATGGCATTTACTCATCTGCACGTCCATACCGAATATTCACTTCTGGACGGCGCCAACAAAATAACTGAATATGTAAAAAGACTAAAAGAACTGGGAATGACTGCCGGTGCTATTACAGACCATGGTGTAATGTACGGAGTTATAGATTTCTATAAAGAGGCAAAAGCTAACAAAATCAAGCCAATAATAGGATGTGAAGTCTATGTTGCACCCGGGTCTCGTTTTGACAAGGATGCTTCAAGCGAAGACAGGTACTTCCATCTTATTCTCCTTGCTGAAAACAATACCGGATATTCAAACCTTTCTCATATCGTAAGCAAAGGTTTTACCGAGGGTTATTATTATAAGCCAAGGGTCGATATCGAACTTTTAAAACAATATCATGAAGGTATCATCTGCCTGTCCGCCTGCCTTGCAGGCGCTATTCCGCGCGCAATCACTTCAGGAAGCTACGAAAGGGCACTGGAAATCGCCAAAGAATACGATTCTATTTTTGGACATGGAAATTTCTTTTTGGAAATGCAGGATCATGGTATTCCTGAGCAGGCAGATGTCAATAACGCTTTACTTTCTATGTCAAAAGAGCTTGATATTCCCCTTGTCGCAACCAACGACTGTCATTATACAAAAGCCGAGGACGCCGCTTCCCAAGACGTTCTTCTGTGTATACAGACTCAAAAGAAAGTTTCAGATAACGACCGTATGAGAATGGGAGGCAAACCCGACTACTACGTCAAAAGCGAAGAAGAGATGCGAGCTCTTTTTCCTTACGCGCAGGAAGCAATTGATAATACTCAGATTATTGCTGACAGATGCAATGTTGAAATTGAATTCGGAGTTACCAAACTCCCGCATTTTGAGGTACCAAAAGGCTACGATTCATGGACATATCTTAATAAACTCTGTGATGATGGTCTTAAGGAACGCTATCCTTATGATGACGGAACTGTAAGAAAAAAACTCGACTCAGAACTATCTGTAATTAAGAAGATGGGATACGTTGACTACTTCCTCATCGTATGGGATTATATCAACTGGTCGAGAGAACATGATATTGCTGTTGGCCCGGGGCGTGGCTCCGCAGCCGGTTCTGTTGTATCCTACTGCATGCACATAACCAATATAGACCCCATCAAGTATGATCTTCTCTTTGAGAGATTCCTCAATCCCGAACGTGTCAGCATGCCCGATATAGACGTGGATTTTGAATACACACGCCGTCAGGATGTCATCGATCATGTGACAAATAAATACGGAAAAGAGAAAGTCGTTCAGATAATAACCTTCGGAACAATGGCTGCAAGAGGCGTAATCAAAGATGTCGCCAGAGCCATGGATATCCCCTATGCCTATGCTGACACCTTGTCCAAAATGGTTCCGATGGAGCTTAAGATTACGCTTGATAAAGCTTTAGAAATTAATCCTGACTTTAGAAAAGAATACGAAGAAAACGACCAAGCCCACGAACTTCTTGAAATGTGCAAAAAACTTGAGGGGCTGCCAAGGCATACTTCAATACACGCAGCAGGAGTAGTTATATGTTCCGAAAACGCAGAGAATCTGGTTCCGCTTTCCAGATCTGCAGAAGGCGCTATCACAACGCAGTTTACAATGACTACCATTGAGGAGCTGGGTCTTCTTAAGATGGATTTCTTGGGGCTACGTACACTTACTGTCATAAAGGATGCTGTTAATGCCGCAAATGCGTCTATATGCGCCAAAAAAGGTGATGCCAATTACATCGATATTGATAATATTGATTACAACGATCCCGACGTCCTTGCCTCAATAGCAACCGGTCACGCAGACGGAATATTTCAGCTAGAATCAAGTGGAATGCAGTCATTCATGAAAGAGCTAAAGCCCAAATCACTCGAAGATGTAATAGCCGGAATATCACTATTTCGTCCGGGCCCAATGGATTTCATCCCCAAGTATATTCAGGGTAAAAACGACCAATCAAGCATAAGCTATGATGCTCCACAGCTTGAATCCATATTAAAGCCAACCTACGGATGTATCGTCTATCAGGAGCAGGTTATGCAGATAGTACAGCAGCTGGGTGGATATACTCTTGGTAGAGCTGACCTTGTAAGACGTGCTATGAGCAAAAAGAAAAAGCACGTCATGGAAGTTGAACGTAATAACTTCGTATATGGTAATCCAGACGAAAGTGTTCCGGGATGTGTTTCAAAAGGTATATCAGCAGATGTAGCCAACAAGATTTATGATTCGATGATGGATTTTGCCGAATACGCGTTCAACAAGTCCCACGCAGCTTGCTACGCTGTAGTTGCTATGCAGACAGCATGGCTCAAATATTACTACCCCGTAGAATTTATGGCATCACTTATGACGTCTGTAATCGACGTCCCTTCCAAGGTTTCGTACTACATCTCTGTATGCCACTCAATGGGCATTGAAATCCTGGCTCCTGATATTAACCGTGGAGAAGTTGGTTTCTCCGTATGTACCTACGAGGACAAATATGAAAGTGCCACCTCTTCGCCCAAAAAAGCCGCATCCCATAACGAAGAGAATTCCTCCAAAGCTATGAATTCAGCCTCTTTAGACAGCCATAAACACAAGGCGATATTATATGCTCTTACCGCCATTAAGTCAGTCGGAACTCCTGTCATAGAAGCTGTAGTAGCAGAAAGGCACTTAAACGGCAAATTCCGAAGTCTCAACGACTTCCTCACAAGGATGTCAGGCGATGGCCAGATGAATAAGAGAGCTGTAGAAGCCTTCATCAAATCCGGTGCCCTTGACTGCCTTGGCGGAACCAGGCGCCAGTACATGTACGTATATATGCAGATTATGGACTCTCTTCATAACAATAGAAATACCATGGTTGGCCAGTTATCACTTTTTGATTTTGCCGCCCCCGAAGTCAAGCACCAATTTGAGATACCGCTTCCTGATGTAGGAGAGTTCGAAAAAGAAGAACTCCTTAATTTCGAAAAAGAAGTCCTGGGATTCTATGTTAGTGGTCACCCTCTTGAATCCTATGCATCTTTTATGAAAAAGCATTCTTCAAATATAACCACAGATTTCTATCTAGACGAGGAAACAGGTATACCAAAAGTTACAGATGGTCAAAAAGCAACACTTGCCGGCATGATTACAGACAGAAGAACTAAGTATACCAAAAATGATAAAATGATGGCATTCGTAACACTTGAAGATCTTGCCGGCGTTGTTGAAATCATAGTGTTCCCTAAAACCTATGAGCATGCTGCTATGAAACTATCAGAAGATTCCCACGTAATAGTCGAAGGTCATGTATCTGTAGAAGACGAAAAAGACGCCAAACTCATAGCAGACAAAGTCATGACCTTTGAAGAGATTCCAAGAACTGTATGGATTCAATTCGCAAACAAAGCCGCATTTGATGAAAACGAAAAAGAAATGCTTGAAATAATAGAAGGACACGGAGGAAAAGATTCAATCGTCGCTTACCTTCGTGACACCAAACAGATAAAAAAATATCCCGGTATCAGATTCAATGCCCACGAAGAAGTATTGACTATGCTACAGGATAAATTCGGAAGCGAAAATGTTCAGATGACATAATCGAATAGAGGCGTTTATCATGCCTCTATTCGATTATGTAGATACTGATGAACTGAATTTTTATACTTACGTATTTTACATGTCTATAAAACGAATATTCGAGGCTTTAACCTGTTAGAGACGTGTGCCGCCAGACACACTACTTAAAATAAGATTTTCGCCCTATATACGTGAAAACCCTTTCAATCAATCGGAAATTATATTGCGACACCAATTTCAGGTCAAAACAAGCAATCAAAAGCTCCAAAAACTAAGTTCTAATCCATGTTGTTTATTTCATGAAGCTTTATACGTTAACTGCAGCCTTGAGCTCTTCTACCTTATTGGTCTGCTCCCAAGGAAGGTTAAGGTCGTTACGGCCAAAGTGTCCGTAAGCCGCTGTCTGCTTGTAGATGGGGCGACGAAGGTCGAGCATCTTGATGATTCCTGCAGGGCGAAGGTCGAATACCTTACGAACAGCCTCTGTAAGCTTCTCATCAGAAACCTTACCTGTGCCGAATGTATCTACAAGGACAGATGTAGGCTGTGCTACACCGATAGCATATGAAAGCTGGATCTCAGCTTTATCTGCAAGTCCTGCTGCTACTATATTCTTAGCAACATATCTTGCTGCATATGCTGCGCTGCGGTCAACCTTTGTGCAGTCCTTACCAGAAAATGCTCCGCCACCGTGACGAGCTGCTCCGCCATAAGTATCAACAATGATCTTACGACCTGTAAGACCAGCATCACCCTGAGGTCCGCCGATAACGAAACGTCCTGTAGGATTAATGTAAATCTTAGTATTATCATCAACAAGTGCCTTATCCACTACTGCGTCGATAACATATTTTCTAATATCTTCGTGTATCTGCTCCTGAGTAACTGATTCATCATGCTGAGTTGAAATAACGATGGCTTCAAGCCTCTTAACTTTGCCGTTCTCATCATACTCAACAGAAACCTGGCTCTTGCCATCTGCTCTAAGATAATCAAGTGTTCCATTCTTACGAACTTCTGTAAGCTTTCTTGTAAGCTTATGTGCAAGTGATATAGCATATGGCATATACTCTTCTGTCTCGTTTGTAGCATAACCGAACATCATACCCTGATCTCCGGCACCAATTGCTTCGATCTGCTCATCTGTCATATTGCTCTCTCTAGCTTCAAGAGCCTTATCTACACCCATAGCGATATCAGGAGACTGCTGGTCAAGTGCTACGAATACGGCACAGGTCTTTCCATCAAAGCCCTTCTTAGAATCATCATACCCTATCTCACAAACTGTATCGCGTACAATCTGGGCATAGTCAACCTTAGCTTTGGTTGTGATCTCACCTGTGATGAGCACAAAACCTGTACATGTAGCTGCTTCACAAGCAACACGGCTCATTGGGTCCTGTGCCATACATGCATCAAGAATAGCATCAGAGATGTTATCGCAGATTTTGTCCGGATGTCCTTCTGTAACTGACTCGGATGTGAAAATAAACTTATCCATAATTAAATCCTTTCTACGCTTGTATCAGCGTAATCCCTATTTTTAGAGTGCTTAGCTAAAATGCGTTATAAACATTTTAACCTGCGGTCAATAAAGAGATTTGGCTTAATAAAATCAAATAAATCTCCCTTGCCAAAGGGCAATTCCGCATAAAAATAGTCCGTTTGCAATAAGCAAGCGGACCTGATTGACAGATAATCAAATCCTCTTATTGCTCGAATCATCAGCTTCTGCCTGGCACAACTAATCTTACAAACGATGTTTATAAGTCGCTTTGCCATTACGACTACAGCCAATTCTTGAAACTCGCTCAGGTTGGCACCTTCCTTCAAAAAGGGGTTGCCGTGGCTTCATAGGTCCTATGTACCTCCACCACTCTGAATAAGAGAACTAATGAAATATGTCTCTTAAAAAGACATATAACCTCTCATGTGCTTCAAGCACTATTCAATTAAATGAATCCAAAGGTAAACTCTGAGATTCAGGATTTGATATCCCAAATGTTTGCTCTATCAAACATCTTTAGATATACTACAATACATTTTCTTATATATCAATAGACATTTTTTCGTTTTTGTCCGATTATTATGAGCTGTCACTATCTTCCGAACTATCACCACCTTCAGAAGTATCTTCCGATGTATTTTCGTCGTTATCCTCGCTGGTTTGTGATTCAGAACTTTCGGACTGTTCTGTGCTTTCAGAAGCGCTATTATCTTCCTGGGTCTGCGCGTTACTGTCTTCGGTGCTATCATTCGTACTACTATCCTGTGAAGACGTCTGATCTTCAGATTTCTTGTTAGTAACCCACCGATAGAAGAATGCATGATTACCAATCATCGTATAATCACTAATTCCATAATAGTCGGCCCAATACTGTGTCATAAAGAACAGATAGTCGCCAACACGGGCTCCGTCCAAAACCTCCTGCGCAGCCTGAAGACACGTTGAGTTAGGACCGTTTGCAATTATTAGTTCTACCTTACCCGAACGGTAAGATGCAAACTGCATATTCTGAGTAATTACGCTAACAATATCGTTTGGAAAAGCTGAGCTTTTAACTCTATTCATGATAACCGAGCCAACTGCAAGCTTACCGGTATAGGACTCGCCTCCGGCCTCAGCCTGTATCGTTGCTGCAAGCCATTCAAGTTCTGATGCGGAAGCGCTATATGAACCTGAGGTATCTTCTTTGGATAGGGCAAGTCTATCGGCAATCTGTTTGGCAAGTTCTGCCTGAGCTGCAGCCGTCTGAGATTCAAGCGATTTCATCTTTTCATCAAGCTCAGATAACTGTTTATCATAATCATCAAGCTTACTTCTCTCCGAAGAAAGTGAACTGCTTGTCGAAGTCAGCTGCCCCATTACTGTATCGGTCAAGTCTGCAAGCTCTTCATGTTTTTCATCAAGTTGTGCCTGATACTCATCGAGCTCCGATTCCTTTTGCTCTATTTCAGCAATCTGAGCAGCAATACTATCTACCAGAGCCTGATACTCTGCCATCTTGGTCTGATCATAGACAACTATATCATTTATATATTCATATTTGGTGAGAAAATCATGTAGCGATTTGGAATCAAACAATATAAGCAGTAGGCTTTCTTCACCACCGCTCTCATATGTCATCTGCATTCGTTTCTTAAGGCTCTCATACCTTTCTTGTCGCAGATTTTCAGCCTCTTGAAGCGAAGAATTAAGTTCAACAATCTTGGATGAGACTTCCGCCATTGCATCTTCCGTTTGAGCAATCTCCTGACTAAGCGTTTCCAGCTTATCAGAATAATCATCAACTGTATTTTGAAGCTGCGATTTCTGAGTCTGAAGGCTGGAAACGTTACTTTGAGTCTGTGCCTTCTGCTCATTCAGCTCATTTATAGCGTTTTGCGTCTCCTGAGTCTGCTTCTCAAGATCTGATATTTTCTCCTGAGTCTTAGCTTCCTCTTCCTGCATACTGGCTATAGTGTCATCCAGACTGCTGCCCTTGCTGGCAAAAGACAACTCTCCAAATAAAATTGTTATAAGTAATACTGAAGATAAGATTTGTTTTCTCATGTCCCCTTTCCAAAGCTTACTTGCTTTGGCCCTTAATCTTCATTGTAAGCCCAATCCTCTGCTTCTTGACATCAACTTCTATAACCTGAACTTCTACGATATCTCCAACGCTTACAGCTTCAAGCGGATGCTTTATATAACGATCTGTAATCTGAGAGATATGAACAAGTCCGTCCTGATGTACGCCTATATCTACAAAAGCACCAAAGTCAACTATATTACGTACAGTTCCCTTTAGAATCATTCCCGGTTTCAGATCCTTCATATCCATTACGTCAGAGCGAAGAACCGGTGCAGGCATACTCTCACGAGGGTCACGGCTTGGCTTCTCAAGCTCTGATACAATGTCTGAAAGTGTAATTTCTCCTATTCCAAGATCTTGTGCCAGTTTCTGCTTGTCTTTTATTCTTGAAGAAAGACTTCCTTGTGACGCGGGAGCAAGAGATAACTTTGCTTCTGAATTGTCGGCATTTGAATTTTCTATCTCATTCCTCTTTTTGACGTTCTTGTCAGCTCTTTTGTTTGATGAGTCTTTACTATTATCAAAGCCGTCTGTAACAAATGCTCCTCCAAGTGCTGCAGCAAGCGCAGCTCCCATAGCTGTATTTGTATTTCTGATTACTATTTTGTTTTTATCATTTCTTCGATTATTCGCTTTTGCTGCTTCTTTGCCACTTGATGGTCTTTCCTGATTTTTGTCAGACGCTCCTTTTTTTGCTGCGCCAGGGATAAGACTCTTTGCTGCTGCCTTTTGAGCTTTTCTCACATCGTCCATAGTGATTCCTAATGTTTCCATAAGCTTTCTGGTTGCATCGTAAGTCTCGGGATGAACCGATGTATCATCAAGAGGATTATCTCCATCATGGATTCTCAAAAATCCTGCGCACTGTTCATATGCTTTTGGTCCAAGCTTCGGAACCTTTAAAAGCTGATCACGGGATGTAAAGCGTCCGTTCTTCTCTCTATAATCAACTATATTCTTGGCTATAGGTTTGCTGATGCCTGAAATATACGTAAGAAGCGGGGCTGATGCCGTATTAAGATCCACTCCAACCTTATTAACGCAGTCTTCTACAACGCCTCCAAGGGCTTCTGCAAGTTTCTTCTGGTTCATATCGTGCTGATACTGACCAACACCGATTGACTGAGGATCTATCTTGACAAGCTCAGCAAGCGGATCCTGGAGTCTTCGTGCAATCGATGCTGCTGATCTTTGACCTACATCAAACTGTGGGAACTCTTCTGTAGCAAGCTTACTAGCCGAGTATACTGAAGCTCCGGCTTCATTAACTATTACATATTGAAGAGGCGTATCTACTTCTTTGATGAGTTCTACTATAACCTGTTCAGACTCACGAGATGCTGTTCCGTTTCCGACAGAGATAAGATCTATTCCGTATTTTTTTATAAGCTTTTTGAGTTCAGCCTTAGCTTCCTCAACCTTATTCTGCGGAGCTGTTGGAAAAATAACCTTAGTGTCAAGAACTTTACCTGTAGAATCTACAACTGCAAGCTTACATCCGGTTCTAAACGCAGGGTCCCATCCAAGCACAGTTTTGCCTGCAATAGGAGGCTGCATCAAAAGCTGCTGAAGATTCTTTCCAAATACAGTAATAGCTGAATCTTCCGCCTTTTCTGTAAGTTCATTTCTTATATCTCTTTCAATCGCGGGCGCAATAAGTCTGTCATAAGAATCCTGACATATTTCTACAATAACCGGAGTGAGCGCATTTTCTCCATTAGGACTTAACGTTTTATTAAGGAACATCTGGATTTGCAAAACAGGAGCAGTGATTTTGACATTTAAGAATTTCTCTTTCTCACCGCGATTAAGAGCCAGAACCCTGTGTCCGACAATTTTTCCAACAGGTTCTTCATATGAATAATATTGCTCGTATACGCTTTCTGCCTTTTCGTCCTTGGCACTAGAGGATATAACACCTTCGCGCATAGTAGCCTGTCTTACATATGTACGCACATCAGCATTATCAGACAGTTCCTCGGCTATAATATCCTTGGCGCCCTGAAGGGCATCTTTGACATTCTTGACCTCTTTTTCGGAAGGAACATCTCCACTTGTAACAAATTCGGCAGCCTTAGCAATAAGTTCATCCAAGGAGATTTTCTGCTCTTTAATAATATCTGCAAGAGGCTCAAGACCCTTTTCTCTGGCAACACTTGCCCTTGTCTTTCTCTTGGGTCTATAAGGAAGATATAAATCATCTACAGCTACAATTGTTTCTGCTGCAACAATCTTATCCTTAAGTTCTTTGGTAAGCTTGCCTTGCTCTTCTATAGATGCCAGAACGCTTTGCTTCTTTTCTTCAAGTCCTCTTAAATATTTGAGTCTCTCATCAAGATTACGCAACTGTTCATCATTAAGCGAACCGGTTACTTCTTTTCTGTATCTGGAAATAAAGGGTATTGTATTCCCTTCATCAATCAGCTTAATTGCAGCTTCTACCTGCCACTTATTTACTTTGAGTTCTTCGGTGATTTTAAGTGCGATATCCATACTTTTCCTCCATGACTACATGTACCGTTTACAACAAATCCCCTAACAGTACATACGTTACACAATACTTTAAATAGTATATCACAAACAGCATGTAAATAAGAACTTCTGTGTCTTATAAAGTTTGACTCAATAATTTTAAAAAAATAATATAACTATAATGTTTTCTTTATCTGTCACCGAAATAATAATCGCGACTTAAGGGTAATTCTGACAACTTTTTCCATAAACCATGTCTATCTATGATAAAGGAGATTACTTTATATGAGGAATCTTAAGGTAAGGACAAAGCTTAGCATTCTGCTTGCTGTTGTTATTGTCGCCATGATCGGGCTTAGTGCGATAGCGATTATCGGAATGAACAACATCCAATCAAGTGCTGTAACTATCATATCAGACTCTATCAGTGATGACTACGATACTCAGATTCAAAACGAAGTTGAAACTGCAGTTACAGTTTGCGAGTACTACGGTACCCTGTACGCAAATGGTGAAATGACCCTGGATGAAGCCAAGGAGGCCGCTGCAAATGTAATCAGAGAATTGAGATATGGCGAAGAGGGGTATTTCTGGGTAGATACTTACGATGGTGATAACGTTGTACTTCTTGGAAATGCAACCGAAGGTACCAATAGACTTTCGACTGTCGACAGCGAAGGCTTTGCGATGGTCAAAGACTTCATCGAAGGTGCCAAGAGCAATCTAAGCAGTGGATACTTTTGCGAATATTACTATCCCAAGACTGGGGAGACGGTTGCTTCTCCTAAGCGTGCTTATACTAAAGCATACGCTGACTTTGAATGGGTAATCGGAACCGGTAACTATATCGATTATATAGAAGAGACTACTTTAGAACATGAGTCGGTACTTTCTGCATTCACCTCACGTATTACAGGTATTTCCATTTCACTTGCCGTTGTACTCATTGTTATATCTGTCCTTCTTACAATACTAATAACAAGATCCATTATTGGCCCGTTAAAAGATACTTCTGTATGGCTTGACGAAATGGGAAGCGGAGACTTCTCTAGACATATCGATCCCAAGTATGAAGATCAACATGATGATTTTGCAATTCTGATGCAACAGCTCGAAAAGATGAGACACTCCGTAAGTAAACTTTTAAAAGGTGCAAAGAACGATTCTGTGAGTGTGCATAATTCTTCACTTGAACTTGCGCAAGGTGCTACGCAGACCAAGGACAACAGCTCCAATATAACAATTGCTGTAAGTGAGATTGCGGAAGGTGCAACTAATCAGGCTGAAAGCGTTCAGGACGGCGTTAATGCAATTCAGGAAATACTTCACAATGTAGAAACTCTAAATAACGAAGTAGATGAAGCCGATGAAAAAGCTAATGAAATGGCAAAGTCCTCTGACAATATGCAATCCAATTTCGACAAGCTCAAGATTGCAATGAGTCAAACTGCTGAATCTCTTGTAGATGTATCTGATAAAGTTAAGGCAATGGGTGACTCTGTAGAAGAGGTACAGAATGCTGTTGCAGCAATCAATGAGATTAGTTCCAGAACAAACCTTCTGTCACTTAACGCTTCTATCGAGGCTGCAAGAGCCGGTGAAGCCGGCAAGGGATTTGCTGTTGTTGCTACAGAGATTCAGGATCTTTCGGTACAATCATCTCAGTCGGCTCAGCGAATCGGCGAAATCATGAAGGGACTTTCTGACAGTTCTGAATCTGCAGTTAGAACTGTAAGCCAACTCAATGAAGCCGTTGGTGGTCAACAGCAAATAAGTGATGAAACGGCAGAAGCTGTACGTGAAGTAATCGGTATGATAGCTGATGTACGCGAAAACTTCAATAAGGCCAAAGATGCCGCTGAAGTTACAAGGAATAGATGTGTTGATCTTAATGATACGATGAGCAGTCTATCTGCAATTTCTGAAGAGAACGCAGCAAGCGCTCAAGAAACAAGCGCTTCGATGCAGGAAGTTAACAATACCGTAGAAAACATCAGTGAACTTTCATCTACTCTTGAAAATGTTTCAAACGAACTGACCGAACTGCTCGAAGTATTCCATGTATCCGACTTATAAATAATAAATAAAAACTTCTTATTGAAATCGAAAGCCTTCAAATGACTGTTATGTCACTTGAAGGCTTTTATTATTTGCTTAACCTTCCTACTTGTCAAAATGTTAAAAATGTTCCTGCTCGCCTCTTAAGGGCGTCAGATACACGTTCAATCGAGGTTATGAGAACCGTTCCGTTATGATTCGATTCAAGGAATTCTATTCCGGCTTCTATTTTAGGAAGCATATTGCCTTCGCCAAACTCTCCTTGTTCTATCAACGTTTTGGCCTGTGCTACACTCATTTTATCAATAGGTGCTTGATCATCCCTTCCAAATGATTTGTAAACACACGGAACAGAAGTAAGAATTATCAGACAGTCCGCATTAAGGTCTGAAGCGAGCTTACCTGCAATTGCATCCTTTTCTATTACTGCCGATGCACCTTTAAAGCTGTGTTCTTGTTCAAGTACCGGAATACCACCGCCTCCGCAGGCAATTACTTCCTGTCCTGCATCAGACAGAAGTTTTATAGCGTCAATTTCTACTATACTAAGGGGCTTTGGGGCAGCAACAATTCTTAGATAGCCTTTGCCCGGAACCTCTTTTACAAAATTACCCTTTTTGATTTCGGCATCAGCATCTTCCTTGGACATGTATCTTCCTATTGCCTTTGTTGGTGAATAGAAAGCCTCATCATAAGGATCAACTGTTACCTGCGTCAGAATTGTCGAAACTGTTTTGGAAATTCCCCTTTGCTCAAGTTCGCTGTGAAGGGTGCTCTGAAGATCATATCCTACATAGCCTTGGCTCATCGCACTGCATACGCTCATGGGCGCAGCAGTATAATCTATGTATATTCTGTGCAGCTGTGTCATAGCCTTATGTATCATACTAACCTGCGGTCCATTTGAATGAGTTATTGTAAGCTGATAACCGGCTTCCACAAGATCTGCAAGCGCTTTGGATGTTCTTATAACAGCCTCTTTTTGTTCATTTGTTGTATAGCCAAGTGCTTCATGCCCCAGTGATACAACAGCCTTTTTTATTTCCATGGCAGGTACCTCCCAAATAGATTGATATGTGAATTATACCATACAACTCAACGCCCCACCTTCTTTGAAGTGTAAATTATAGGGATCAAACTTTCAGTTCTTCATATATCTACGTTTAGCCTATATAAAAGGAACCATTCTCATTCTTCAGTTTTCAAATAAACAGAAGTGACAATCCTCCTTCTGCAAGTTTCAGATAAGCTGATCATCAAGAGATATTTTTGGAACATGGTGTATATCCTTGTCATCACGGTAATATTTGACGTCTCCGTCTGCGCCAATTTCATCTGTCACGATTTCCTCTGCAGGATATCCCATTGCTATGACAAGTTTGACTTCATATGGATCCGGAATCTTGAGACTTGTTTTAAGTCCCGCCCTATCAATATTAGCAAGGATGCAGCTTCCAATACCTTTCTCCATTGCTGCAAGTACCATCGTTTCAGACCTGATACCTTCATCTGTCGATGTATTCTTGCCTTGTTCCGCGCATACAACAATGTAGGAAACAGGTTTCTGCCCATCAGATGGACCTTCCCAGTCCTTGAAATAAGCTGCCCATTTTAGCATTCCAAAAACAGTATTACAGGTATCTGCATCATTAACCACGCGATAACGAAGCGGCTGGTTATTGCCACCTGATGCTGTAAATCTGGCAGTATCTATTATGTCAAGAAGATCCTCTTTTGATATCTTCTCATCTTCTCTGAATCTTCGATATGAGCGTGCTGACTTTACAAGATCTTTGAACATATATTGGGTCTCCTTTGTAATGTATTAAAATCAATATCATAATCATGTCAAGTTTTTATGACGATGTACTAGAATCAACATAATAATCATTGTCAAGATTTTATGACTATGTATTAGAATCAACATAATAATCATTGTCAAAATTTTACGATAATGTATTAGAATCAACATAAAAATCATTATCAAAAATATATGACAATGTAGATAATTCATAGATAAGCAATTTGATAAATAGGAGCGAGTCGGTATGCGACTTTATTTTTTATTCAAAATCGGCCTCGCCACTGTCTCATTGAAGAATTCAATAAGGGGTCCCATGAAGAAAGCTGTTATTATCGTACCTACACCTGCAAATGTCGGTATGTCATGCCAATCTCCCTTACTAAGAAGAAACAGTAATACGCCAAGGACTACGCAAACTATATCCGTAGCAATTCTTAAATATTTGAACTTTCCCATATGCCAGGTATCAGACATAATAATAGCTACAGCATCATATGTAGATACGCCAAGATCTGCAGTCATATACAGAGCTGAACCAAAGCACATTATTACGATTCCAATTATAAGCGCAGCTGCCCTCAATATAATCGACGCATCCGGAAATATCTTCTGTAGCATACTATAACTAAACTGGGTAACATACCCCAAAAGGAAGAGATTTATAAAGGTTGCTATGCCGATTTTCCTCCTATTGAATACAAGGCTAAAAGTAAGCAATACGGCATTAACTATCACATAAAGTGTTCCAAAAGCAATCGGAATCATATGATCTATTCCGCTCATAAAAGTCTGAAAAGGGTCAACTCCAAAAGCAGCTAGCTTAAAAATCCCCACTGAGAAACCGCATACAAGTACCCCGCAAACCGACATAACTATTCTTTTTATAGTCATTAAAACCTCCAAGCATCACATCTATTTACTCATACTTCGCACTTGCCAAACCGGCTGTACTACATGACAACAAAGCTTGACGCCGGTTTGGCAAGTGCGAAGTTTACGTTATTTAATTTCAAAAACAATAATCGCAGTTATTCTTTGCATAGTCAATAGATTCTTGTCTTAATTTTCACTACGCGTCTATCATAGGTCAGAATTCCATTAACCTCATCCTCGACGTCGCTAACCTGTGTATACACAAAACCACACAATCCCTTTTTCTCAAGCGGAAGAATTTCAAAGTGAATAAATTCACCATAGTCTTCATTCATCTTCTTCCTGCTTTTGTAGGTTGTATAGCCATATGCTTTTGTACTTGACGAATGATCTTTCATATAATAAGTAAATCCGCCACATTCGGACAAAAAGCACGCTCTTTCATACTTATCATATGGCACCCCGGGCTTTCTAAAATAATTGTGGATACTGTTAAAATCTCCAGATCCTTGGTCAAACCAGCCGCTGGCAGCATCGATCGGCCTGGTATTATCCAGAAATTTAAGAATTCCGGGAAGTTTGGCGGCATCAAACTGCCCCCAGCCCTCGTTAAAAATTGTCCATATTGCTATAGATACACTGTTCTTAAGATATACCACGCTATTACGCATCTCGGTCACAAAAGCATGTCTTCCGGCAGCATCCAATCTCGATAAGAACTTGTAGCTCTTGGCCGAATCATCCAGTGTCTGCATTACATTCGGAAATAGATTCGGAAGATATGTTACAATCGGCTTATCATACGTTGACCCGCCGCTTACCATGTCTTGTATTACCAGCATTCCTAGTCTGTCACAATGATAATAATACCTTGACTCTTCAATTTTGACGTGCTTACGAAGGGCATTAAATCCAAGCCTTTTCATGATCTTTATGTCATAAACAAGCGCAGCATCATCCGGTGCTGTCATAAGACCATCCGGCCAGTATCCCTGATCAAGTACCCCTTTTATAAAAAGAGGCTCATGGTTAAGACAAAATCTCATAATGCCTTTTTCATCTTTTTCCATTGTATAGGTTCTCATGCCAAAATAGGATGTTACCCTGTCAGTATTACCGGACTCATCGGTTGCAATTACTTCGAAATTATAAAGATAGGGATCATCAACCGACCATAGTCTGACATCATCTATAAGTATCCCAACTTTCGCCGTATATGCATACATTGTATCAAGGGGGATTGTATCCGATGATGGTATTATATGATCGGTCTGTGCATCAAGCGGATCGCACGGATGGAAAGTTTTGGCAGATATTTTCCTTTCAAATGGCTTTATATCTGTACCTTTGTCAACTATCTGCCTTATTATTACATCACAAGGTTTGCTTAGCGTAAGTCTTATTTTTACAAAAGAAAGGTCTTTGGAGCTTTCTGCAACAAGCTTATAAATCGCCGCATCAGGAACCCATTCCATCCATACGCTCTGCCATATTCCGCTTTGAGATGAATAGAACATGCCGCCACGAGTCAGCGTCTGCTTGCCTCTAGAATGCCACGAGGTATCTGTGACATCGGTTACGCATACTTTTAGTTCGAAATATTCCAAAGGTCTTGACATACTTTGATATTCAAAAGCTGCTCCAGAACCCGGATCCTCTTTTTCATTTAGGTATGAATGCTCATGATTTTCTTTTTTTAAATACTTGGTTACATCGATTGTAAATGGAAGATACCCTCCCTCGTGGTGAGCAACCGTATGACCATTTATATATACATCGCAGATCTGATCTACCGCTCCAAAATGGAGAAACAGGCGCGAACACCCTTTCGGCCTTGCAGGCACAATAACTTTCTTATAGTACCACAGATATTCCCCCGGTATTAGTATATGGGGCAGCAATGTTGATTTACTATTCGACGTCCTATCCACTACAGACAACATGCTCTCAGGAGAAAAAGGAACCCTGATGCGTCCGTTTATGTCCTTCTTTCGCGGAACGGACATAGAATTTGTAATGCAAAAAGACCAAATTCCATTAAGAGGAATATAGCTATCTCTAACGAATTGTGGTCTTGGATACTCCGATTTAGGGCAATGTGTAGTTGTCGCCTTATCTGTCCAAGGCGTGTCTAACTGTTTTAATGCTACCTTTTCCTTGCTTCGAACACTACTACGGGTGATGTCTGTAATATCCATATCTTCCCCTCCGGTTATATACCGCCATTTTTATCTTTCTGGGAAATAAGTTCCTTGTAGAACAGGGCTCTGCTTGCATTAAAATAAGCTTCAACCCATAAAAGTGGGATAAATAAGGTAATGACACCTATTATCGCCATTGGGATAAAACTAAGAACAAGACCTATATAGTTAAGATAGTGATGATGCATAACAGACAAGCTCTTTTTGATCAGCTGCCTTACCGAATTATCAGGAAAATCCTGCAACAAGAAAAACACCTGCGACATTGACAACGCAAAAATGATATAGGGTAGCAAAAGAATAAGTGTCCAAATAAGCATATCATACTGTGATATCAAACCATAAACCTCAAGAAACTGTGGTATCTGCAATATAATAATCGCAATTGTATATAAAAGCTGGATAAGTATCGCCTTATCAGGATTTTGCTTAAAGCCGTAGAAAAGATCTCCCAGCGTCACAGGCTGTCCATACGCCAGATTCATTAGCATATAGCTCCTTCCTGATATGAACACGCCAAAAAGGAGATCAATTATGATCTCCGTTGTTAGCGATATATAAATGTTGCTAATCTGCAATATGGCCAACATACTCATGAAGTATATTATATCAACCACTAGGCTTGCAGCTATGATTGTACCATAGTTACCAAAAAGCCGATCCCTTGCTGTTGCCTTAACCATTGAAGTAGAAATTCCAGATGCTCTCGCCATTATGTTGTTTTATGCTCCTGTATAATATTATTGTACTTTTCTTAATTCAAAGCCCTTAAGTCATTCGACTATCAGACTGAATAATCGGCATTCATCCCGGCAAGAAGCCCTGAGTCTGCTGCCTTCCTTTGTTTCTGATAGGGATTATCCTCGTTACTATATTTAATCTGAGAAGTGGTCGTGCCTCCGGATACGTAGGTTCTGCCGCATTCAGGACAGATAGCAGTCTGAATACTTACTGATGCTTGAAGTACTTTACCACCCTTTAAAGATGCCTCCGAATATGCGTTCGATACATGTTCCTGCTCATGAGCTCTAACTCTTGAGCCTGCCTCTGTCGGACTAATATGCTGAGCAGATTTAAAAGAAACCATTTCATCGGATCCATCCTGATATTTACGGTTCTGACAGGTCTCACACTGTGCAGGAGAAGATTTCCTTCCGGCTGCCTTGACCTCAGATTCCCCTGGATTAACCACTGCTTTAGATTCGTCCGTTCCTGATGTTCCTGATATTGCAGAGGCTAGGCCATATCCGCTATATCCATATCCGTATCCTATAGCGTTAATTCTCATAACATATGCCCTCATGATAGTCTGCTAGTTATATACACTACCCAATATCACATCACGCAGACCATTATAATTCTCAATTGTAGCGCTGTTCATATAGTCCCTGATAGCTGTTACAACTGCAGGATCCGATAGAATCCTATAGGCCACAATCCCTACCGTAACATAGGTAATAACTACACCGGCAATCCCTATGGCAAGACCAATCTTAGCCTTCTTAATAAGCTTCTTGCTATTACCTCTGGACAGTAACGCCAGCACAATAGAAATGCCTCCAAGTATTATAGCTACAACTCCTGTGCTATAAAATAGTATGGACGTAATGCCAAGCCATACCGATATACTCGCCATACTACTACGTGAGCTGTCCTCCATTTTAATGCCTCTTTTCGTTATATACTTATTCAAATTAATACTATCATAAAAGCTGAAAATTCGCAATAAACGCCGTAAATTTTCTGATAATTTCTGATGCAGCTCTATATCTCATTGATTTCTAAATTGTGTTGGTGTGTACCCGACCGTTGCTTTAAACTGTCTGTTAAAATGTTCAACATTTTCATAACCGCAATACTGTGCTATATCCTGAATCGTATTATTGGTTGAGCGCAGAAGATATCTTGCATAGTTAGTTCTGCTTTTTATAATATCCTTGGAAACCGGAACATGGAATAGCTCCTTATACACATGCTCAAAATATGAAAGACTCATATTCATCGACGTTGCAAGCCTTGTTATATCAGTGATTGCAGCTGCATTATTTCCGCTGAATATACTGTTTCTTAGTTCTCCAAAAGCTTTCCTGTATTGATTAAACTTACTTGGAGTAGTGCTTTCTGATTGCATAATGTCTGCAAATTTGTAGATTAGTGCACGCATTTTCATATCCAGAAGCTCTTTTTTGTGTTTTCCTGACTGATGAAATTCCGAATCAGCAAGGTGCCATAAGTCACTAAGCTCTATGGTATTATATATAACTACCGGCTCTGCGCACGGAATATTTAAATCCTCTAGAAGAATTTCTATTTCATCTTTGGAATATTCTTTGGTACCTTCTTTGATATCTTCTTTGATATCTTCCTTAGTATCTTCGTTAGTATCTTCCTTGGCGGCTTCTTTGGCGGCTTCTTTGGTGCCATCTTTGGTGTCTCCCCTTATGTCCTCCTTTTCACTTTTCCTGGCATCATCATTGATAGCCGCCTTCTGATCACAGCTAAAATGGACCCAACTGTCTATATAAGTCATTTTCTCATGATTATGAAAAAACTGTTTTTGACCCTTTTTATACATTATATAGCAAGGATTTTCATAATATTTCACTTCATCCCCGACCATTATATCCGCAGGAGTTTCTATGTGAATAAAAAGATATTTATCAAGCCCTTGTGGTCTGTTTATCTCCCAGCCTCTCGAGTGTACATAACTGCACCCTATTGCATCTACTGATATCATAATTTCTCCTTTTTGAGTTTCTATATTCATATTACAAATCAAAGCAAAATAAATCAATCTCCAACAACATATATCATTGTAATAATCAAGCAATAGACTAATATAGTAATTACAGGTTGCAAATGGCAAAACAATTTTATACTGTAGGAGATCCGTTTATCACTTTTTTCGTATTAACGAGGGGACTATTATTATGAAAATTCTAAAAAATCAAGCGGCAATGAAGTGGTTCTATTCCTATCTTAAAAAGTATACGTGGAAAATAGCTTTGGGTCTTATTCTTGTCACTGCCACTTCTTTTCTCGCAATAGTTAATCCCAAGATTACAGGCTTCATAGTAGATAATATCATAGGCGATGGTCGAGATATCAAAATCTCACTTCTACCAAAGTTCCTTCTTCTAATGATAGGCGTAACTCTTGTAAGAGCGATTCTAAGGCTTATTTTCTTATATCTGTTTGAGACTGCATCTCAGGATATGCTCTACGACCTTAGAGACGGCGTATATAGGAATCTATTGCAAAAAGATTTTGCTTTTTATAACAGAAGCAGAACTGGCGACCTTATGAGCAGACAGACAGGCGACATGATGGCTATAAGACATTTTGTAGCCTACGTAATATACAACATCTACGAAAATGTCCTTCTATTCGTAATAGCTCTTTTCATGATCTTCTCAGTCGATTTTAGAATAGGACTTGCAATGATTCTGGTTCTGCCAATAACAGCTTTCATGACGTATTCTCAGTCTAAGACTATAAAGCCCAAATTCATGAACATAAGAGATAAGTTTTCTTCGCTTAACGCTTTTGTTCAGGAGAACATTAGCGGAAACAGGGTTGTAAGAGCTTTTGCCAAAGAGGACTATGAGATAGAGAAGTTTGATAAGGAGAATGCCCAGTATAGGGATGCTGAACTTGATGCCGCCAAGGTATGGACCAAATACGTTCCGATTTTTATTTTTCTGTCTCATATGCTAACCTTCCTTCTTATGGTTGCTGGTGGCATTATGTGCATCTACGGTTATATGACTCTTGGTAATCTCGTTATGATTAACAGCTATCTATGGATGCTTAACAATCCTTTGCAGATGATGGGCTGGCTTATTAATGATTATCACAGATTTACAACTTCTGTAGAAAAAATCTACTCGACCATTTCTCAAAAGCCCGATATCCAAACACCTCGTTATCCCAAAGAGGTCGATAAGATTAAAGGTGACGTAGAATTCAGAAATGTCTCCTATACCGTTGATGATGAACCTGTCCTTCATAATGTCAGCTTCCATATAAAACCGGGGCAGACTGTCGGTATAATTGGAGCTACCGGTTCAGGTAAATCCACTATCATGAATCTTATGTGCAGATTCTTCGATACCTCAAAGGGAGAAGTTCTTATAGACGGAATCAATGTTAAGAATCTGGATCTACATAGATTAAGGGATGGTATTGGAATTGCAATGCAGGATATATTTCTTTTCTCAGATACTATTGAAGGAAATATTGCTTACGCCGACCCTAATTGCCCGTTTGAAAAAGTTAAATGGGCTGCTAAAATGGCTGATGCAGATGACTTCATTCAAAAGATGGATGATGGTTATGATACCGTAGTAGGTGAAAGAGGTGTAGGGCTTTCCGGTGGGCAACGCCAGAGAATTTCTCTTGCAAGGGCACTGCTTAAAGAGCCTTCCATCCTCATTTTGGATGATACGACCTCCGCGGTTGATATGGAAACCGAGGCTGAAATCCAAAAGGACCTTAAGAAATTTAACGGGCATACTGTATTTATTATCGCCCATCGAATTTCTTCTATTAAGGACGCTGATGTTATTCTGGTTGTTGAAGATGGCCGCATTACAGAATCCGGAACGCACGATGAGCTTATAGCGCAAGATGGTTATTACAAGAAGGTATTCGAACATCAATACGGCGAATTTGACAAGATAAAGAAAAGAAAGGAGAGCGCATAATGGCAAGGAATAAAATCGAACAGGACGAAGAACTTGATAGCGGTTTTGATATAAATCAGCTCAAAAGGCTTGCCGGCTATGTCGGCTCTTATAAAAAAGATCTGACTATTGCAATAATCATAATGGTCATATCAAGTGCTATATCTATGCTGATTCCTCTTTTTATGAAGAATGTAATGGATATAATATCTGCAACTGTATATAACAACATATATACACCAGAAAGGGCCGTTTCTCTTATTATTTTAAATGCTGTTGCAGCTCTTATTGTAGGCATTACCTGCGCAGTCATAATGAGATACAAGATAATTCTCACTTCCCGCGTAGGACAAGGCGTAATATACAACCTTAGAAGAGAGTTGTTCGTACATTTACAAGAGCTTCCCTTCTCCTACTACGATGATAAGCCTCACGGCAAGATTCAGGTTAGAGTTGTAAACTATGTCAATAACTTAAGTGACCTGCTGTCCAATGGTATTGTAAATACTATTACAGATATGTTCTCGCTTGTATTCATCTTGATTTTTATGCTCTATCTTAATGTAAGATTCACACTTGTGTGCCTGTGCGGTCTTCCTATACTTACTGCTATTATTCTCTTTGTCAAAAACAGGCAAAGAAGAGCCTGGCAGATTCAAAGCAACAAGCAGTCAAATCTTAATGCTTATATCGCTGAGAGCATCAACGGAATAAGGGTCACGCAATCTTTTGTTAGGGAAGATACTAATACACAGCTTTTTAACAGGCTTAATAAAGATGCAAGAAGCGCATGGATGAATGCTGTCAAATATAACTTCATCTTAAGTCCTGTAATTGAGAATATCACTGTTCTTACTACATCTGTTATATATGTGCTTGGAATAGGCTGGCTTACGCATGGGCAAACAGCTATTACCGTAGGTCTTCTGACTGCTTTCGTTGGATATGTTTCCAGATTCTGGCAACCTATTATGACTTTGGCTAATTTCTATAATTCACTTCTTACGGCAATTTCATATCTGGAACGTATCTTTGAGACAATTGATGCGCCTATAACTGTCAAGGACAAGGAAGGCGCTGATGTAATGCCGGAAATAAAGGGTGATGTGGAATTTAAGAATGTTCATTTTGCATATGATGATGGCATTGAAATTCTTCATGATGTTAGTTTTAAGGTAAATGCAGGTGAGTCTTATGCAATTGTAGGCCCTACTGGCGCAGGAAAATCTACGATTGTAAACCTTATAAGCCGTTTCTATAACGTTGGAAGCGGAAAGGTTCTGATAGATGGAATAGATATAAGCGATGTCACAATACAATCCCTTCGTAAGCAGATGGGTGTGATGATGCAGGATAGCTTCATTTTCTCAGGAACCATAATGGACAATATACGTTATGGCAACAATGATGCAACGGATGAAGAAGTTATCGCTGCCGCAAAAACTGTCTGCGCCCACGAGTTTATCAAGTCTCTTGAAGACGGCTACTATACTCAGGTCAACGAACGTGGAAGCAGACTTTCTGCAGGGCAACGACAACTTATTTCTTTTGCAAGGGCAGTGCTTGCCGATCCCAAGATTTTGATTTTGGATGAAGCTACGTCAAGCATCGATACTGAAACTGAAATACTACTTCAAAAAGGGCTTTTAGAGATGCTTAAGGGCAGAACCTCTTTTATCATCGCCCACAGGCTTAGTACCATCAAAAATGCCAGCTGCATTATGTACGTAGACGATGGCAAAATCCAGGAAAAAGGCTCACATGATGAACTATTAAAGATCAAAGATGGTTATTATCATAACCTTTATGATAGCCAATATGCCTTTCTTAATGCTTAGGAACTTCAATAATCAGAAACCGAAATCATCCGCACCGTCACTACTTCCGGAATCTTCATTTTCGCTCTCCTCGGAATCTGATTCATCACTCTGGTTACCAGCTGTATCTTTATCAGAACTGTTTGAATCAGATTCCTTTTTCCCTGATGATGTAGACTTTGAAGATTTCTGGGACTTAAGCGTTACTTCAATCTCTACTTCTGTATATCCGTTGTTCCCTTTTCTAAGAACCGTAATTGTTATAGTCTGACCGGCTTCATAATAAGCAAGGTTGGTATCAAGTTCTTCTCTTGAAGCAATTTTGGCATCTTCTACTTTGACAATGACATCTCCAACTTCAAGACCTGCTTCTTCTGCAGCACTTCCGCTGTCAACAGATGATATATATGCACCTTCTACCCCTGTAGGAGTGTAAGCTGTAACTCCAAGAACACCTCTGTTATCCTTGTCAACCTTGTACTTGGTCTCAGATTGCATCAGGTCTTCTATAATAGGCTTTGCTACAGAGATAGGAATTGCAAAACCCATTCCTTCTGCGCTGTCTGTTACAGCCTTTCTTGAATTAATACCAATAAGTTCGCCTTTTACATTAAGAAGCGCTCCACCTGAGTTACCATGGTTAATTGCTGCATCTGTCTGTATAAACAAACCTTCTGACCCGTCATCATTGGTTAAGGGCCTGTTTAAAGCACTTATAACCCCTACTGTAACCGATTGCCCCTGACCAAGCGCATTGCCTATTGCAATAGCCGGCTCACCAAGCTTAAGTTCATCAGAATCTCCCATTGTTGCAAAGGTTATGGCATTCATGGTTGCATCATCTACTTCACTAAGAGGAACACAAATAACTGCAAGATCTATGCCGGAATTGATTCCTTTTATATAAGCGCTCTTACTAGTACCATTTACAAAATGAACAGATAGATCATCAGCATCTTCTATAACATGATAATTCGTTACTATTAAAAGCTCTGTATCATTCTGACCTATTATTACACCTGACCCTGTGCTACCAGTCAAGGCTTCTCCATCTTCATATCCGTAGTCTTCGAGATTAACAGAATAAGTATTGTCAATTATAACAATGGATGGCATTACCTTTTCTACAAGCGCAGATACATCCGTGGCAACTACATAAATTTCTTCATCAGAATCACTCACGTCGCCTGTTAAGGACAAATCGGCTGATGCATCTGTCGTAGCGTTTTTATTTATACTATCTATTTTTACTATATCCTTTATAGAAATATCCTTAATCTTCACAACATAGAACGCAGCGCCCAATATACCTGCCAGAATCATCAGAACAAGGATTGTTGCAAATACTTTCTTTCCCTTTTTCTTCTTTTGGGGAGGGTTTATATTAGAATTTCCATTCATAGGCGGATAATTATTAGCAGCTTGATTGGTCCTATACTGATATGAATTATTCATATTTTCATTTTTTACTTCGTTCATCTTTTCCCCTTTTGCTTTTTAATCTTCCTCAATAACGTGTATTTCCATATAATCAAAAGGAACTTCTTCTATAAAACTGTCTTGTGTAAATCTACACTTACTGTGCATTTTGAAGTCATTAACATTGACTTTGAGCCATATTGGCTTTGGGAGATCAAGCTCGTAGCAAGCTTTCTCAAGGCTTCCCATAACCTTATGTGTTCTTGTATCATCTTCATCATTGCATATTACTGTATCTTTTTGCATATGATTATCTTTGAACAATCTAACCCATAGTCTGAACATTAATTCGCTCCTTTCGTACCATAATACTTTGCACTATAATTAAAAAAAATTCAAGATTATTAATAAAAAACCCCCTCCCGTTTATAAACGAGAAGGGGTATCAATCTTGTTACTTCCAACATCCAAAACGCGATATTTCGCGTACAAGATGAAGGAAATTGGGGTCTTGTATTTCTTAGACAAACCTATTTAGTCTTCGTATCCATTAGGGTTGTTCTTCTGCCATCTCCATGAATCTTCACACATTTCACGGATTCCATTCTCAGCCTTCCAGCCAAGCTCTTTTTCTGCTTTGGCTGCACTTGAATAACAGGTATCAATGTCTCCTGCTCTCCTCTTGGCAATTACATATGGAATCTTGACGCCGGTAGCTTCTTCGAAGTTCTTGACGATATCAAGAACGCTATATCCAACACCTGTTCCGAGATTATAAAGAGACAGACCGGTTCCCGGTTCAAGCTTCTTAAGAGCCTTAACATGTCCCTTAGCAAGATCAACTACATGGATATAGTCACGAACGCCTGTTCCATCAGGTGTATCATAATCATCACCAAATACATTCAAGTGATCAAGCTTACCAACCGCAACCTGTGTAATATATGGCATGAGGTTGTTCGGTATACCATTTGGGTTCTCTCCCATTGTGCCAGATTTATGAGCTCCGATAGGATTAAAGTATCTAAGCAGTACAACATTCCACTCTTTATCAGCATTATAAATATCTGTAAGAATCTGCTCAAGCATATGCTTGGTCCATCCGTAAGGATTTGTGCATACGCCTTTTGGACATTCTTCAGTAATTGGGATGAATGCAGGATTTCCATAAACTGTAGCCGATGAAGAAAAGATGATGTTCTTTACATTGTTTTTCTTCATCTCATCAAGCAGTGTTAATGTTCCGGAGATATTATTCTCATAATATTCCCAAGGCTTCTGGACTGATTCTCCAACAGCCTTAAGTCCTGCAAAATGAATCACCGCATCTATTTTTTCCTGTGAAAAAATCTTCTTAAGATCCTCACGGTTTCTGATATCAGCTTCATAGAAAGGAACATCCTTGCCGGTTATAGCTTTGATTCTGTCAAGAACCTTCTTAGAGGAATTGCTCAGATTGTCCATTACTACAACATCATATCCGGCATTCTGAAGCTCTACTACTGTATGGCTTCCGATATATCCTGTTCCGCCTGTTACCAAAATTGTCATAATGTTTACCTCCTGATATAGTTCAAATAATATATTTCAAATCCTTCATGCCTAAGTTTCATCTTGTATCTGAATTATAAACAGTAAGGTCTTTGGCTTCAATTATTACATGTTACACAAAGCTGTCAAAATGTTAAGAGCTTAGTTTTTAACGCAGCTCCTTTACAGCTCAATATGATTTATTTTGCAAAGCTCTCTGGCGGATTCAACCGAATCAATACCTGTTTGATTCTTAATAGGCGCAAATTCTTTTTCTCTGACAACTTCGTACGGAAGGCAGGTATCAAGCATATGTATCATATCAAGAACAAGCTGCTCGAACTTACATCCATTAGGAGCTTTGGGTTTTACAAAGTTAGCATTTTCATCAATATGTGGAATCTTCTTCTCAACAACATGCAAAGGAAGCTCTTTTGCCGCAATATCTTCCAAGGCCTTTTCATTAAAAAGATAATTAAGGATTACTCCAAAATTGTACGCAGGATCACCGTTTTCATCCTTGGCATCCATCATCTCCTTAGTTAGCTCATAATACTCTACTATAGAGGGCTTTCCATCTTCCAGACACATAACACCAACTTTTTCATCAGGAGCATTCTTCTTGACAACTTTAGCGCCTACGCTTACATTCTTCTTAACAGTAGCACCGACAAAACATGGATCGCAGATTCTCTGAAGTACATTATCTACAGCAAATACATCAATCCATTCTATCTTTTCATCATGAATAACATCAAGAAGTCCTGCTCTTATCATTGATGAAAACCATCCCGCATTACCATTGGGCGATGTAGAAATTCTATCCTTATCTTCCATATAAACTTTGCCGCTATAGTCAGAAGCCGGCGCCATATCCTGTTTGAAGAAGGTTACCTTTTCTTTGGGGTAGCCAAAGAAATTCTTCTCGCTAAGGAATTTTACTGTTGCATCATGATTTTTTTCACTTGTCATTATAAAAAGGTGTATAAAAGTTCCACCGGCAGCGTTTACACTATCCATGAGATTTTCAAATAGTCTTTGGAAAATATATACATTCTTTGTAATCCCAATATCATACATTCCTTTTGGATTATCAGAACCAAGACGTGTTCCCATACCGCCCGCAAGTAACACTGCAGCTGTTTTACCCGCTTTGATGGTTTCTATGCCGATTTTCTCGAACTCTTCTCTGGATGCTTCTATTTCAGGAATCTGCATGGCGGCCAGCGGCAAAAACTTTCCACGATTTCCACTTTTCCCAAGTTCACTGCATTTAGAAAGAACAGAAAAATCAGTTTCATCTATCTGCTGTAATAAAGACTTCTTGCTTTCATCAGATAGCTCATCATAGTATCTTAGTACGTGTTCTTGTCCATATTTATTTAGCTTTTCTTTGGCCTGTTCCAGGTTCATATTCAACCTCCTAATACTCCTAAAGATAAGACCGCCCCAAAGAGGGCGGTCCTACCTGAATTCTAGTTTTTAATAAGCTGCCACTACCGGTGGAACCAGTCCCTCAGGAAGTATCAGCATACCATCTTTATTGAAAGTACAATCAACGCCTGCAATATTAACTGTTGTATTTGCTACCATTTTACCATCATCTCCAAAATAGAAGAAGCCCGTTCCGATCTGTACGAAACCGATTATCATATGTCCGTCTGTAGGATCCAGCATATACGTGCCATCTTTGGTTGTAGTAAGTCCCTTTAGAACCAGTCCGTCTTTGCCGGAAATATAGATGTTAATGCCATCAGTAAACATCTGTCCTACTACCATCTTACCATCGACGCCGTAATAATATCCGCCTAAAAATCCTGTTTGCATAACTCCTTCTGCATCGAAGAAATAATTACTCTTATTTATTGTTACACTGCCTACCGCTGCTGCATGTGTTAAAGGATCAAAATAGTAGGTTGCGCCAGTTGCAGGATCTGTATAGAAGCCGCTTATTGCTGCGCCGTCAGCTCCGAACATGTACTTAAGGCCTCCAACTCCGAGCATTCCGGTCTGCATTACTGCGTTTTCATTAAAGTAATATAGATTACCATTAACCGTCTGAAGTCCTACAAGAGCAGTACGTGTTGTGGGCTCAAAATAATAAGTCTTACCTGTAGCTGCGTCAGTATAGAATCCTGTATATGCCTTACCTTCCGCATCAAAATAATATAGACCGCTTTCAAGACCTACAAGACCTGTCTGCATTATGCCATTTGTTCCAAGATAATAAATATTGCCTCCAATAGTCTGAAGACCTGTCAGCATTACATAATCATCGTTGAAGTATCTGATTCCATCAGTAAGAGTAACAAATCCCTTGACAGCCTTTCCATCTGCTCCAAAATATGTCTGGATGCCTTCTCCTATAGTAAGAAGACCTGTCTGCATAACTCCGTCGGCATTAAAGTAATATCTAGAACTATCAATATCCGCAAGACCAACCGTTGCCATACCGCCCTTACTAGGGTCAAGATAATATTGATTAACGCCATCATTCATCCATCCTGTCCATACAAGGCCGCTTGATACATCACAGAAATATTTGCCGCCTGATGATGGTGTAACCCATCCCTTCTGCCAGCGATAATTGTTGTAATAGTAAGTACCCTTGCTTGTAGTAAGGAATCCCTCCGGAATAATTATTGATGAATAATCCGTATAGAGATAGTCCATATCTACTCTTCCGCTTATTCCGGATACTGAACCGCTGCTCGTATACTGCCATACGCCATAGCTATAAGGCATTGTATTTGTATCAGAATACTGTGCAACCCACTTCTGCCATGACACATCTCCAAGACGCTGAACATACCAGTTCCTGCTTGCGTATACCATAGGCATGTATCCTGCATTCGATACGATTGTACAGAACGTGTTAACTATCTCCTGCTGCTGTGCCATAGTCAAAGCCTTCTGGCACTGAGCTTCAATATCTATTACTACCGGAAAAGATACTTGATATGGAGCAATAAGTTGAAGAAGTAAATTAGCTTCGCTTGCTGCCTGCTCAGCACTCATAGCATAGGTGTACCAATAAACTCCAACCCTAAGCCCTGCCGCAGCTGCTCCTGTAAGATTATTGATATACTGTGTATCAATTGTGTTGGATGTTCCTACGCGAACAAACGCAAATGATATACCACTTGCTGCAACTGCTGTCCAGTTGATTACGCCTTGATAATGTGATACGTCTATCCCATTGGCTATTACAGGTGACGCCTTGGCTTCTATAGATGTATCAGGCGATATAATCGCAGCTGTAAAAGAAATAGCAATCGCTGCAACGACTGCCGTAAGACGTTTAAGAACCCTTTTTGACATTTGCCTCCTCCTTAATTAAGCTCTCCCTATGTAATCCTAGTAAAAATTATACAGATTTAATGCCCTGTTTTCAAGAAAATCAGGGCTTTTTGGCCATTGGAGATTTTCACAAAAAAGGTCGAAGCGTATATCCATACACTTCGACCCTTAGATTCTTAAATACTGATTTTACAAAGCTTTATGGCAATTAGCACAATTGGTCAATTTTATGCCCATGGATTTTCTGTAGGATATCTTATACCTTCCGGCTGATTATATCCAATTTCTTCTACTGGAACTCCGATGTACTTGAATACTTCATAGAGCTGCTTGCCCCATTTTCCAAATGCCACTGCGCCATGGTGAGGGAAGTTCTTCTCAATAAGTACATGTCTGTAGAATCTTCCCATTTCGTGAATGGCAAATACACCAATTGAACCAAAGGACTTAGTTGCAACAGGAAGCACTTCACCCTGAGCAATATAGGCTCTAATCTTGTTATCTGCCGTGCTCTGAAGTCTGTAGAATGTAACTTCGCCCGGTATAATATCTCCTTCAAGAGTTCCGTTTGTAACCTCGATAGGAAGATTACGAGCCATTATCTTCTGATATCTCATCTCATGGAATGAAAGCTTGCTGGTGCATGTATTACCGCAGTGGAATCCCATGAACGTATCTGTATGCTTATATGGGAACTTACCTTCAATTGACTCTTTATACATATCCTTAGGTACAGAGTTATTAATATCAAGAAGTGTTACAGCATCTTTGCTGACAACTGTTCCGATGAACTCGCTGAGTGTTCCGTATATATCAACTTCGCAGGAAACCGGTATTCCTCTTCCTGTAAGACGGCTATTCACATAGCATGGTACAAAGCCAAACTGTGTCTGAAATGCCGGCCAGCACTTGGTTGTAAGAGTGACGAATTTCCTATAACCCTTATGTGCCTCAATCCAATCAAGGAGGGTAATCTCGTACTGAGCAAGTTTTTCAAGGACTTCAGGCTTCTTATTGCCCTGTCCAAGATCTTTTTTCATATCTTCTACTACCCCGGGGATACGTTCATCACCTGCGTGATTTTTGAAGCTTTCGAATAGGTCAAGCTCTGAATTCTCTTCTATCTCTACGCCAAGGTTATAAAGTTGCTTGATAGGCGCATTGCATGCAAGAAAGTTCATTGGACGTGGTCCAAAGCTTATGATTTTCAGATTTTGAAGAGCATATACTACATTCGCGATCGGAAGGAACTCATGTATCATATCAGCACAATCCTGTGCATCACCAACAGGATATTCAGGAATATATGCCTTAACGTTTCTAAGAGCAAGGTTATAACTTGCATTGAGCATTCCGCAATATGCATCGCCTCTTCCGTCGAGAAGGTCATTCTGACTTTCTTCTGCTGCCGCACAGAACATCTTAGGTCCTTCAAAATGCTTTGCAAGCAATGTTTCTGATATTTCAGGTCCAAAGTTGCCAAGGAATACGCACAAAGCCTCACATCCATGCTTCTTAACATCTTCAAGAGCATTAACCATATCTATTTCACTCTCAATGATTGTAATAGGGCATTCATAGATGTCCTTAGCATCGTACTTTTGAGCATACGCTTCTACGAGTGCCTTTCTTCTGTTTTCAGCAAGACTAGCCGGAAAACAGTCACGGCTTACTGCTACGATTCCGATTTTGATTTCTGGAATATTGTTCATTTTCTGCCTCCTACCTTTTAACATATCCTTCGCGCATGATAACAATGTGGGTGTCAAAAGTTCCTTTTGGCATCATATGAAGACGAAATTGCGCCGTTTCTACGAAACTCTCGCAATTCCCAATTCACTTAAAGATAAACTATCCCTGCACTAGAATATTTTAATCACACTTTTTAATTATAATCTCTATTTATTGCTATTATTTTCTCAAATTTTATTTTCTATTTATTCACCAAAAAAAGAGCTATGGTTATGTGTAAATTCACATGTTACATAGCTCTTTTTATAAATACAACTATTTATTTTCTGCCGGCTACATCGCTTCGGATAAGGGCTCTCTTAAGCTTGGCTTCTGCAAGCATAACATCCTTGTCCCCAAGTTTGTCCTTGGTTGCAAGCCGCTCCTGTGCACGCTTTTTGGCATCCTGTGCACGCTCAAGATCTATGTCCTCTTTCCATTCCCATGTTGTAGCAACAACACGGCATTCACCATCCATAACGTTTATCATTCCGCCCATGCAGGCTGCTGTTCTTACTGTTCCGTCCTCAAGTTCAACCTTTGCCGGTCCCATACCAAGGGCAGAACAATAATTGATATGCTTTGCCATGACACAGACATCACCATCGATTGTACGTAGGATGATTCTTGTAGCCTGTCCATCAAGCTTACTCCCATCAGGAGTTGCTATCTGCAGATGAAACGGAGTTGCCATAGCTCATCCCTCCTTCATCTTATGCTTTCTTCGCTTTTTCGAAGGCTTCATCAATAGTTCCGCAGAAGAGGAATGCAGATTCAGGAAGTTCATCACACTCACCGTTTAGGATCATGTTAAAGCCCCTAATTGTCTCTTTAAGCGGTACATATTTGCCAGGGATACCTGTGAACTGCTCCGCAACGCTGAAGGACTGCGACAAGAAACGCTGTACCTTACGAGCACGGCTAACAGTAAGCTTGTCTTCATCCGAAAGCTCATCCATACCCATAATAGCGATAATATCCTGCAGCTCTCTATATCTTTGGAGAACCTGCTGAACGCCTCTGGCAGCCTCATAATGTTCCTTACCTACTATCTCAGGTGTAAGGATTCGGCTGGTAGAATCAAGAGGATCAACCGCCGGATAGATACCCTGGGAAGCAATCTCACGTGAAAGAACCGTTGTAGCATCAAGGTGTGTGAACGTTGTTGCAGGAGCAGGATCGGTAAGGTCATCAGCAGGCACATATACTGCCTGAACAGATGTTATTGATCCATCCTTGGTAGATGTAATACGTTCCTGAAGTTCACCCATTTCAGTTGCAAGTGTCGGCTGATAACCAACAGCTGAAGGCATACGCCCAAGAAGCGCTGAAACCTCAGAACCTGCCTGAGTGAAACGGAAGATATTATCAATGAAAAGAAGTACGTCCTGCTTCTTAACATCACGGAAATACTCTGCAACCGTAAGTCCCGAAAGACCTACTCTCATACGTGCTCCAGGCGGCTGATCCATCTGACCGAAAATAAGTGCAGTCTTATTGATAACTCCGGACTCACTCATTTCACCGTATAGATCGTTACCTTCACGGGTACGTTCTCCAACACCTGTGAACACCGAGTATCCACCATGCTCTGTTGCAACATTGTGAATCAGTTCCTGAATAAGAACCGTCTTACCAACACCGGCGCCTCCGAAGAGACCTATTTTACCACCCTTAAGATAAGGGCAGATAAGATCTACAACTTTAATTCCGGTTTCCAGAATCTCACTGGATGTCTGCTGATCTTCGTACGACGGAGCCTCTCTATGTATCGGCCAGTAGTCCGAAGCCTGAACAGGCTCCTTGTTATCTACAGGCTCACCAAGGAGGTTCAATACCCTGCCAAGGCACTCTTCGCCAACCGGCATCTTAATTGATGTTCCGGTGTCTTTGGCAGGAGTTCCTCTCATAAGACCGTCGGTACTGCTCATTGCGATACAGCGGACTTTGTCGTCACCAATATGCTGGGCGACCTCAACCACCAGACGCGTGCCATTATTATCGATCTCAATGGCATTCATCAGATCCGGCAGCTGTCCATCTTCAAATTTGATGTCCAATACAGGACCCATAACCTGGGTTACTGTACCTATATTCTCTGTAGCCAATGATTATCTCCTTTTTATTAGAAAAAGATGTTTACAGTTACATGCTTCATTCCATATCCTATGAACCGGATCCCGATACAATCTCTGTAATCTCTTGCGTAATTGCAGCCTGTCTTGCACGGTTGTAATACAAGCTGAGATTGTCGATCATGTCGGCAGCATTGTTGGTAGCATTCTCCATTGCCATACGTCTTGCGCCCTGTTCAGAAGCTGCGCTTTCGCACATTACACTGAAGATGATACCTGCGATATATTCCGGTATAATCGCATTGAATGTCTCTTCGCTACTCGGTTCATACATGATTACTTCACGACCGTTTTCTGACGGCGGATCCGGTGTAAACGGAAGCAGCTGCCAGGTCGTTGGAATCTGTGAAAGAACTGATTTAAAGACTGTTCCGGCCACATGGATTTCATCATAATCGCCCTTTTTGTATCCGTCACATACAAGCCTTGCCATCTCAAAACAATCGCTGACAGATACTTCGCCTACAAGAGGAAAAGCTTCGGATATTATTTCTCTGTTTCTCTTTTTGAAATATTCCAACGCCTTTTTTCCAACAGGAAGAAATGCACATTCTTTTCCTTTTGTTTCCTGCTCAATCATTCTGAACATATTGGCATTATATCCGCCGGCAAGTCCTCTGTCTCCGCCAAATACTATGTATAGCCTTTTCTTTATTTCTCTTTTCTTTAGATAAACAGAATCAAAATCAGAATTTGAATTAGCTATATCACTCAAAGTCTTTGACAAAACTTCATGGTAAGGACGACTGTTCTCAACACGTTCCTGAGCCTTGCGGAGTCTGGAAGAAGCTACCAGTTTCATAGCTCTGGTAATCTGCATGGTGCTCTGCACAGATTTTATGCGGAGCTTGATGCTCTTCATCGAAGCCATGTCAGTTCTCCTTTCCGCTTATGCATTCTTTGTGAACCGGTTTGTATACTCACCTAGCGAATTCTTGAGAGCACCTTCGATCTCATCATCCCATGCGCCTGTTGCGGCAATCTTGTCCATTACAGCCTTGCCGCCCTCGTTAGCATCAAGGAAATCATATAATCCGGACTCATATTCTGCTACCTGAGTAGTATCAACATCCTTAAGGAAGTCGTTATTAACGGCATAGAGAATTGCGACCTGTTTCTCAACAGGGATAGGAGTTCCCCTGTTCTGTTTGAGAACTTCCACAATTCTCGCACCCTTATCAAGACGTGCCTTGGTATCCTCATCAAGGTCTGAACCAAACTGCGCGAAGGACTGAAGCTCTCTGTACTGCGAATACAAAAGCTTAAGGGTTCCGGCAACCTTCTTCATGGCCTTAACCTGAGCGTTACCACCTACACGGGATACGGAGATACCAGGGTTAACGGCTGGTCTAACGCCTTCATGGAACAACTCTGTTTCAAGGAATATCTGTCCGTCTGTGATAGAAATAACGTTGGTAGGAATATAAGCTGATACATCGCCTGCCTGTGTCTCAATGATAGGAAGAGCTGTAAGCGAACCTCCGCCTTTAGCATCAGAAAGCTTAGCTGCTCTCTCCAAAAGACGTGAATGCAGATAGAATACATCCCCGGGATAAGCTTCACGTCCCGGTGGACGTCTGATAAGAAGTGAAAGTTCACGATAAGCAACCGCATGCTTTGATAGGTCATCATAGATGATAAGAGCATGCTTGCCATTGTTCATGAAATATTCACCGATAGTTGCTCCTGCATATGGTGCAATATACTGAAGAGGTGCACCTTCAGAAGCTGTTGCAGCTACGACTACTGTGTATTCCATAGCTCCTGCTGCCTCAAGATTTGCAACAAGGTTTGCAACAGTAGAATTCTTCTGTCCTATAGCTACATAAATACAGATAACATCCTTGCCCTTTTGATTGATGATGGTATCTGTTGCAATGACAGTCTTACCTGTCTGACGGTCACCAATGATAAGCTCACGCTGACCACGTCCAATCGGGATCATAGAATCGATAGCTTTGATACCTGTCTGAAGAGGCTCCTTAACAGGCTGACGTTCAATGATTCCGGGAGCTGTATGTTCGATAGGATCGAAACGTACAGGCTTAATATCACCCTTACCATCTATAGGCTGGCCAAGGGCATTAACTACTCTTCCGAGTACATCATCGCCTACAGGAACAGATACTACTCTTCCTGTACGCTTTACAATATCTCCTTCTTTGATTCCTACATCGGAACCCAGAAGGACAATTGAAATGCTGTTATCTTCCAGATTCTGTGCCATGCCGTAAGTACCGTTAGAGAATTCAACAAGTTCTCCGGCCATGCATTTTTCCATTCCGCTGGCACGTGCGATACCGTCACCGACCAGAATAACCGTTCCTGTTTCTGCCTGTTCGATAGCGGCGGAATAATGCTTGATCTGGCTTTTAATTATCTGACTAATTTCTTCAGGTTTAAGCGCCATTTCTCATCCTCTTATTCCTGCGCATGTTCGCGCATATTTACGCATTTTTACCCTACAGGGGTTATACAACTGTATCTTTGATAATGGAATTCAGAGCGTCAATTCGCTCTTTGGCTGTGCCATCATATCGCTTGCCATCCATGTCGAGACGGATACCGCCGATAAGAGCAGGATTTACGTAACAGGTCATATCGACCTTCTTACCTTTCATCCTCTCGAGCTTATCATGCAAAGCATTCTTTTGTGCATCCGTAAGTGCCACTGCACTTGTGACGGTTGCTTCCACAATGCCATGAGCCTCGTTATAAAGTCTGCGATACTCTTTCGCGCATCCTTTAACTTCGCCCATATATCCTTTTTCACACATGAGTTTAAGGAAATTCAGAAGGTAAGGCCACATGTCAGCTCCAAAAGCTTCATCAAGGAGTTTGACTCTGTCATCCTTACTAATACTGGGTTCTGAAAGGAGCTTTTCGTAAAGAGGGTTTTCTTTCATAAGCGAAAGAACTGTAGAAAGCTGTTCCAAAACCAAGTCTGTCTGATTTTCTTCCGAAGCAAGCTCATATAAGCTTCCACCATATTTCTTGGCTGTTTCGGTCATCATATAGACGTATCTCCAACATTCTGAATGAATTCGTCAACTAGGTTCTCATGATCCTTTTCGTTTATTTCGCGGCCGATAACCTTAGACGCGATGCTCATTGCCATTGAACCGATTTCATCTTTAGCATCATTGATAGCACGCTTTTTCTGCTGCTCAATATCGTTCTCTGCCTGTCTCTTGATAGAGGCTGCTTCTGACTGGGCATCCGCAACGATTTTTTCACCTTTCTTGGTTGCAGTACTTGTCGCTTCTTTGACTATACGATCAGCTTCGTCATTGGCTCTTGAAAGGCTTGTCTCATACTGCTCTTTGAGATCCAGCGCCTTAGCTTTAGCTTCCTCAGCTTCTTTAATAGGCTGATCCACAAGCCCCTGGCGTTTTGACAGGATGTCCATAACAGGTTTATACAGGAACTTTTTGAACAAAAGAATCTGAATACCCAGGTTGATCAGCTGAACAACAATTGTCTGCCAGTCCAGCGAAACCAATAAATTATATGTTGCTTCCATGGTATTCTCCTTTTCTAAGTGTAGGTGTTCTTGTCCCTGCCAAAATTAAAGGTTTGAAAGGAAAAGATTCGGTGCAACAAAGATAAGAAGAAGACCGGTAACAAAACCGTAAATACCTGTTGTCTCTGAAAGAGCGACACCAAGAATGAGAGTTGATCTGATCTCACCTGATGCTTCAGGCTGACGTGCGATTGATGAAACTGCTGCAGCTGCCGCATTACCTTCACCGATACCAGGACCTATACCAGCTATAAGAGATAGTCCGGCGCCAATACCACATCCCGCAAGTGCAATACCTTTTGCTAATACTGTAAAATCCATATTAAATTCCTCCTAAGAATTATTAGTTACTGCCTGCTTTTTTTGATTTACATAAGCAACTTATTCTGATGCCTGTTTAATGAAAATACATGTTAACGTACAGAAGATAAACGGCTGGATCAGTCCACTGAACCAGTCAAAGTATAGTGATGTAATTGCAGGTAAACCAATCTCAAGGATCGGAATATGGGCTGCAAGCCATCCTCCTACTACAGGGATAAGTCCCAGCAGCGCAGCACTGGCAAGTCCCAGTGCAGAATAGATCAGGGTTCCGATAACCATACCGGAAAGTATGTTACCAAAGTGACGACAAGCCATAGATATAGGCGTAGAAAATTCACTGATGATATTCATAGGAAGCATTACCGGCATAGGATCAAGATAACCTTTGAGATATCCGCCAAATCCATTAGCCTTAATTTTGTGCTTGGTTATGAGTATCAACACAATTATCGCCCATCCGGCTTCTGTCGCCAAGTCAGCAGTCGGACTCCAACATCCTCCCACGAGACTGATCATGTTACTTACAACAGCAGTTCCAAACAAAGCGCCTATAAATGGAATATAGTAATCAAAATTTGTTCCCATATTGCCTCTTACAAAGTTGTTGAGCGCTTCAACTATCATCTCTGCTATTGCCTGCCTCTTGCTAATACCGGTAACTTGTAAATTCCTGCCAAGAAACCAGCAAAGAAAAGACATCACAATAAGAACTATCCACCCCATGATCATGGTCTGAGTGATGTGGATTTCCCCAATCGGCGAGTTTTCTATTATTGTATAGACCCTCGCTCCATGAAGATCAATGTCCATAAATCAAGATTCACCTCCTTTTACCCCGGCTTGTGAATCTGAAATCTTGGTTAAATTCAACTTGCCGGTTATTTGTAATAAATAAATTGCTAATTTGGGAAATAGAAGCGGTATCAGTGCACTTATCACGTTGATAAAGGGGGCGAAGACAGAAACTACAATCCACAAACCCTGAAGCCCCATTCTCTGAGTGTAGCCTTTCTGAACGCCTCTTCTTACTTCTGCACCTCCATTCTGTGCCAAGTTAAGCGATTTTTGGAGTGATACTGCCATCCAGATAAAGCAGACCATTCCAATAAGAGTACCGCCAACCGCACCGATAACAATCGTCACATCAAACGCATATAAGCCGGTAAACGAAATAAGAAAACCGACCACGATCTCAATGACACACAAAATCCCGCAACAGATAAAAACTCCTTTAACGAGCCCTTTGATATCATCATCTAAATGCATGAGACTTACCTCCCCTTAAAATGTCCTCTTGAATCTGTCGTATAAAGTAAAAGCGTCCACATTTATATATATCGGCTTAAAAGCCTTTTTTAGTAATGTTTGGAAAAAGAATGATTCTTGGGTTTATTTTTATCAGGTCTTTTCTGTCCTTTCATGACAGTTTTGGTATAGAACTTCCAAAATGTCATAAAGCCTGCTCCAAGCCCTAAAAAAAGTCCAACAAAATAGATCCACATTCCAAATCCGAAATGTGTATCAAGGTACCAGCATCCTGCAAGACAAAGTAGTACGGGCATTATCAGATCAAGCCCCAGCTGGCCGACATATACAAGATATTTAAAAGCATTAGACCAATCTCGCATATATACCTTTCATAATAAAAATATAAAATCACGCATGTTCACAAATATTGTAACATAGTGTGGATTTTATACGCAAGAATTATACTAATTGCTGTTTTTTAGGGGTATATTTTGTGGAAATATCCATAATAATTTCCTTTTGAAGAAAAGACTCACCGCCATAAAATATCACAGCAGAATTTAATGTCAAAGCAAAAGGTCGCTTAGACGTACATAACATCTAAACGACCTCAACATTTACTATTTATTAATACACACAATTTATTCTTCTGTATCTGTAGTCTTGATGTGAAGCTCTTCAAGCTGTTTGTCTGTTACAAATCCGGGAGCACCCATCATTATATCCTGAGCATTTTTGTTCATAGGGAACGGAATGATCTCACGAATTGAATCTTCTGCTGCAAGAAGCATTACCATACGGTCTACTCCGGGAGCAATACCTGCGTGCGGCGGTGCGCCGTAGCAGAATGCGTTGTACATAGCAGGAAACTTCTTCTTAACGTCCTCTTCACCAAGTTTTACAAGTTCGAATGCCTTGATCATGATCTCAGGATCGTGGTTACGAACAGCACCTGATGAAAGCTCTACGCCGTTAACAACAAGGTCGTACTGATCTGCCATGATTGTGAGAGGATCAACCTCACCTCTTTCTGCCTTAAGAAGGATATCTAGGCCGCCTGATGGCATTGAGAAAGGATTGTGGCAGAACTCAAGTTCTCCCGAATCTTCGCCTATCTCGTACATAGGAAAGTCTACTATCCAGCAGAATGCATACTGCTCTTTGTCCATGTGTCCAGGAACAGCTGCACCAAATGTCTTAACAAGTACACCTGCTGTCTTAACAGCAGCACTCATTTCACCAGCAGAAAGAACTACAAGTGTGTTAGGTTCAAGTGAAAGCGCCTTGACAACTTCATCTTTTTTAGGTGCTACGAACTTGGAGATACCTCCGACGATTTCTCCGTTTTCATCTACTCTGAACCAGTATCCCTTGTTACCTGACTGAACTTCTACAGCCTCCATTGTCTTATCGATAAACTTACGGCTTTCATGGAAGTCAGATACTACAACAGCCTTGATAACTCCATCAGTAAATGGAGCAAAGTCAGGTGTACGAAGAAGATCTGTAACATCTGTAACTCTAAGGTCGATGCGAAGGTCAGGCTTATCTGTTCCGTATTTCTCCAATGCTTCAAGATAAGGAATTCTTACAAACGGAGCACCTGATGCTCTGTCATATGTTCCGTACTTGGCAAAGATTGGAGGAAGTACATCTTCGATAATAGCAAATACATCTTCCTGAGAAGCAAAAGCCATCTCCATATCAAGCTGATAGAATTCTCCCGGAGATCTGTCACCTCTTGCATCCTCATCACGAAAGCATGGTGCTATCTGGAAGTAACGGTCAATACCTGAAACCATAAGGAGCTGCTTGAACTGCTGAGGTGCCTGAGGAAGTGCATAGAACTTACCAGGGTGCTTACGTGCAGGTACAAGATAGTCTCTTGCGCCTTCAGGTGATGATGCTGTAAGTATAGGAGTTGTGATCTCCATAAATCCATGATCTATCATTGAGCTTCTAAGTGCTGCAATGATCTGTGATCTTAAGATGATGTTCTTCTTAACTTCAGGGTTTCTAAGATCAAGATATCTATATTTAAGTCTTGCTGTCTCATCAGCTTCACGGCTGTGATTGATTTCAAAAGGAAGCTCGTTGTAACGGCAACGTCCAAGAACTTCTACCTTCTTTGGAACAACTTCGATTTCCCCTGTCTCCTGCTTTGGGTTCTTAGAGCTACGCTCTCTTACAACGCCTTCTACAGAAATAGTTGATTCCTTAGTAATTGCCTTGAACTGCTTAACCATATCAGCATTTTCTGCTACAACCTGTGTTGTACCATAGAAGTCACGGATTACTACGAATCCAAGCTCTGCTCCAACTTCTCTGAAATTCTCAAGCCATCCGCACAGCTTAACTTCCTTGCCTGCGTCTGACAGTCTTAATTCTCCGCATGTATGTGTACGGGACTGCATCTTTATTACCTCCATTTACCTTAGGTGCTTGATGTCACTCATACTGTTAATGTTATCTATTAACACCTTATATTATGACCCAAACCAATTATCGCTTAATCGTTTTAGGCTTTTATATGTCTTATAAATGCCAATCTATAATATCAGAAAAAAATAATCATTTCAACGCCCAGTATATTAGCAAAATTAACCTATTTTATCACCCTTTACAGGATTTTCTTAAGAACTTTTTATAAATCGCTTTTACAAAATATAAAGTAAAGTGCGCCACCTGCCATCGTTGTATCAAAAATGCTGTAGTCATAACTATATACCTTTGCAGTCCTTTTTTGTATGAACCTCTTTTGGTATAATTATCACAAAGTTTTTAAGTATATTTAATTATGCCAAAAAAGAAACAAAGGAAGGAATTATAAATATGGACAGGGAAACTCTTGGCGACATTATCAGAAATTTAAGAAAAAGAAAACATCTCACACAAGAACAACTCGCAGAAGGCATTTGCTCGCCGGTTTCAATTTCAAGAATAGAAAATGGATCTCAAATGCCTTCAAGCACAGTATTGGATGCATTATTGTCAAAATTAGGCAGTAGTACTTATCAAATTTGTAATATCTACTATAAAACAGATAAGCAACTTATATTCGAAAAAAATGCTGATGAAATCGCTAAACTGATAAAAGAAGGTAAAATAGAAGAAGCCAACGCTAAGTTGAAAATATTAAAAAGCCAAACAGAAGATAGTTACAATGCTATAAATAGACAATACTACTTATTGTTGCGCGGATCTATACTAATATATCAAAATAAAGTCGATGAAGAACTGATTTCATCACTTAAGGCTGCGTTAGAGTTGACTAAACCTCATTTTTGCTACGCGGATTTTAGAAATGTTCTTTTAACTGTTCGAGAAGCCAACCTTTTAAGCCTAATCATGATTTCGTATTTTGAAAGTGAAAAGACATTGGAAGCTATCTCTCTCGGAGAAGATTTATTAGAATGTATGTCCAAAGCAGATAATCCCCTAAAAGATTATATAATGCTTAGAATAAACGTGGGAATAAATCTTGCTCAGTGCCTAGAAAAAGAACAACGCTACAAAGAAGCTTTGGATATATGCATAAATATCGAAGAATTTAGCTATAAATCGTCTGAGCATTCACTCTTACCAGAAATTCTATTTATTAAAGCAAAACAGTTATACCATCTTGGAGACGTTTCTAATTCTCATAAAATTGTTAGTAGTATAGTTCCCTATATGGACATAATAAATAAGAAAGACTTCTCGAAGGTAGTACGCAATTTTGCCTTAAGTGAACTAAATCTTTCACTATAAGTTAACAAATCATGTAAGTTTATTTTTAACATCAAACGATATGTATTTATCTTTCTTTATCTCTCATAATTAGCTTATAAATCATGACAGAGGGAGGAAGACGTGATGGACTTGAAGCCAATGGATGAAGTTATCATTATAATCGTTATTGTTAAGTAAACTAATAAATAGAAGTTTAGGGCATACAATAACAACCATTGTATGCCCTAAATTATTTCAAAAAGGGGGTTTTAACAATGAAAAAATACCTATTTAGAAAAAATTTCATATGCACTTTCTGCATGAGCATATTACAGGTTCTTCGCACTATTGGAACTATAGGTGTTGCAGCGCTAATTAATTATGTTATTGATACAGTGGCAATTGCCATTGAAAAATCTGATTACGCAATGCTTTATCCATGCATGGCAAAATGTTCTATATATGCACTACTATTAGGAATCATAGTATTATTAAGTGAAAAGGCAAAAGCACTGACACTTAGAAGAATTATGACAGACGTTCGCAGCGACATAATGCATGGCATCATGGAGATGGATATTTCAAAATTCAATAAAGAAAATAGTGCCAATTATATTACGATACTTGGTCAAAATTTGTCTTCTTTAGAAGATAACTATTATAAAAACATTATTGCAATTTTTACTGACTGTATAAGCATTGTTTTTGCGGTAATTCTCTTATTCAGAATCAATCCTATAGTTGCTATAATATCTCTTGCTGCCATGTCTATACCAAGCCTGATTCCTAAACTATTTAGCAAAGCTTTGGGGCGTATTCAAAAGGATATCATGGATCATAATGGTTCTTATAACAAAACAATAAAAGATATATTTTCCGGTTATGAGGTTATAAAAACATATTCTATTGCTGAAAAAATGCTAGCCCATCATAAATGTCAAGGCTTAGAACTGGAAAAAAGTAAAGAGAAATTTTCATGTGAGATGGGATTGGTATATGGCTTAGCAACAATGTCATCTGTAGCTGTACAGTTTTTTATTATGTCGCTTGCCGGAATATACGCTGTGAAAGGAATTATCTCTATAGGTAGTATCATAGCTATAACACAGTTAACCGGCCAAGTTATTTCACCTGCATTTCAGCTTTCCACTAAATTCAGCCAACTAAAATCAACAAAGCCAATCCAGACTCAGATATTAGAATTGATAAATGAAAAAAATACAGTTCCTTGCATCCATGAAATGAACTCAAATTTGAAGTTAGAAGATTTATCCTACTCCTATGATGACACTATGGTTCTAGACAGAATAAATATGAACTTTGAATCGGGCAAAAAATATGCTATTGTCGGTGAAAGCGGCTGCGGAAAAAGTACTTTGTTAAAAGCTATTTCTGGATATTATGGAAATATAAAAGGAACATATGTTGATGGAATAGCAGAATCATTATGTGATACTACATTGATATCTCAAAATGTTTTTTTGTTTGATGACAGTATAAGAAATAACATAACTTTGTTTGATACATTTAGTGAAGAAGAAGTTAATACTGCCATACGTATTGCCGGATTAGAAGATGTAATTAATAATTTGGAAAATGGTCTTGATACACTCGTTGAGGAAAACGGTTCACGGTTTTCTGGCGGTGAGCGTCAACGTATTGCTATTGCAAGAGCTTTGTTGCACAAAAAGAATCTTTTATTACTTGATGAAGCCACATCATCATTGGACAACAATACTGCACGGAATATTGAAGAAAATATACTTGCTCTAAAGAAAACAACTTGTATCTCTGTGGTTCACAAATTGATCGCAGGAGTTCTCAATCAATATGATAAAATATTTGTTATGGAGAACGGAAGAATAGTTGAAGAGGGTACTTATGAAGATCTTATGAAAAATGAATCCTACTTTTATAAATATTATAAAATGGGTGTAGCCTAATGCTTTATATTTCGAAGTAACGTGCACAGTGTGTATTCACTCAAACTTCCCACTTGTCAAACCGGCGCAACGCCTTTACTGTTATGAAAGTGTAGCCAGTTTATAAAGTATTTCACGTTCACCTCTGTGTTAAAATTCAGGGCATGAT
>ERZ842401.269-NODE-269-length-72689-cov-5.282664_pt1 | contig 72689 bp, 49 predicted proteins | sample MGYA00521270_ERZ842401 | MGnify/ENA primary metagenome ERZ842401 (study PRJEB31892, sample SAMEA3878208) | bioreactor metagenome | biome: Moose rumen | place: Sweden | collected 2011-10 | study: EMG produced TPA metagenomics assembly of the PRJEB12797 data set...
TTAAATAATTTCCCGTTGAATGTACCTTTATTATAATTCATCTTACCACTATTATTTATCACACCTAATAAATTACTGTTGTTGATTTTTAAAGTAGAATTACCTCTATTTTGAATTACTTGAGTTATTGTATTTCCACTATATATATTTGCATTTTTTATAGAAGGCTCATTTTCAGTAGTGCTTGTATCATTATATACAAGATAATATGATTGTCCTTGCAGAGTTCCACCATCTACTGTAAAATCTGCATGATAATTATATATTCCCCAACCAGATATATTAAAATTGGTATCTTTTAATGATAAAGTACTATTTGTATTGTTTTCAATACCATAATTTCCGTTAAAAGTACTATTTGTTAAGTTAACTACATTATTTCCTTGATTACTAATTAATCTTATGGAGTTAATAGTAGTATTCTGTAAACTTAGTGTTTTAGAATTATTATTTAAAATAATATATTGATCTGTATTAGTACTTTTTAAATTAGTATTATCAAAGGTTAAATCATTATTATTTACAAAAAGATTGATTGCAGCTGTTGTTGAAATAGTTGAGGTTGTTTGAGTACCATTTTCTATTGTTAAAACTCCATTATTTGTTATTTTTTTAGAAGTATTAAGACTATATCCATTCATATCAATTGTTAATGTTTTATTTGGTACTGTTACTTCATAGTAAATACTACCATTATCTATAAATACTAATTCATCGTTATCTTGTGCATCAGTAACTGCGGTTTGAAGATTATCATATTTAACTTTAGACCTATCATTTTGGACATATTCAACAACTCCAGTTAAGAAATTAGTATTATATGTTTCTTCATCTATTATTTCAGTTTCACCACTAATAATTGAATTATCTTCTATAGTATGAATTGTTCCTTGATATCCACCAGTTTTACCTTTTAAGATTCCATCATAGAAACTAACTGATGAACCTGTTGTATATAAACCATATGTTTCTCCGATTATTACAGGTATTGATGTATCAATTACTCCGTCTTTTTCACCTAGAGTTAGTGTTCCATTATTATTTATTCCATATGTTTTTCCTTTTGCAGTTCCACCTAACATTATTAGTGTTTTCCATGTATTTATTGCTGCTTTTTCTTTTGATTCAAAATACCCTCCATTTATTGTTACATTTCCACCACTTAACGCAGAAACCTTTTCAGATTTAAATGTTCCACCATTTATTATAAATGTTCCAGTCTCTATATTAATAGTATTACCATTTACAGACTCAAAAGAACCATCATTTATAGTTATATATCCACTTCTAGTACTTATTGCAGTATTATTTGATTTAATATCTGCATTATTAATTGTTATCGTAGGATTAACATACCATGGAGTTCCTATTCCAACTCCTGACGAAGTTCTAATTATTACATCATCAATAACACATGTTGAACAATGCGAAATAGTTATTCCCGGTCCATTATAAGTATTTGTTATTGTTCCTCCTGTTATTGATAATTTACCATAACCATCATAAAACATTGAAGCTTGAGATGTTGTTGATATGATTTCTCCGCCACTCATAGTAACATTTCCGCTTGTGGTATATAAACATTTTTTTATTTTTCCACCAGTTATATAAACATTTCCACCAGTTTCATATATTCCATTTGTAATTTCTCCTCCGTTAATAGTAACATTTCCACCAGTTTCATATATTCCATAATTTGAAGATGTAATAGTTCCATTATTAACTGTAAATGTTCCACTTGATGTAATTGAATAAGTTAATGAATTATATATCATTCCATCTTTATCATCTGAAGTATCATCTAAAATTAATTCACCATTATTTGTTATTGTTTTTGAAGGCTTAAGTGTTTTACCATTTAAATTAATTGTTATTTTTTTACCATTTGGTATTGTTGTTTCTTCAGTAAAATTTGCATTGCTTATTATTTTAATTGTTCCTTCCTCATCGATTGAATCAATAGCATCTTGCAAACTTTGAAATTTAACTTCACCAACTTCTGCATAATATACTTGAGGGTCTAGATAAGCTGTTTCATATGTTTCTCCTTCTATTTCTTTAGTGCCATCTACTACAATGTATTTAACTGGAGTATTATTTATTAATCCGGAATAATTTTTTGTCTTTCCCATTAAAATTCCGTCATAAAAATCAATACTACCGCTTTCAGATTTTATACCATATTCTTCTCCTCTAATCTCAGGGGTTGTTTTACTTATTGTATTATCATTTTCTCCGATTGTGATTTTCGAAGAATTTTGAATACCATTAGTTTTTCCAATTATTGTTCCACCCAATATTGTAAGTTCTGCACCATTATTTATTGCAGAATTTCCTTGGGATTCAAAATATCCATCATTTATTGTTGCTGTTCCACTTAGACTTAATGCATATGACTGTTCTGATATAGCAGTTCCTCCATTTATTGTTAGTGTTCCTGTCGATCCTATAGCAGCATTTTTAACAGAGTTAATTGAACCTCCATTTATTGTTGCTGTTCCTCCATTAGATATTGCAATGTATCCTGTAGAAGTAATTGTTCCATCATCAACTGTAAGAGTTCCACTATTGTTGATTCCTATTGAATCAGATTCGATTGTTCCACCTTTTATATTGGTTGTTACATATCTTCCAACAACTATTGCAGGCCCTGATCCAGTATTTTTTATTGCTCCTCCTGTTACAGTAAGGGTTCCTCCATTTACATAATATATTACTGCTGCAGAATTTAGTTTTGTTATTTGTCCACCTGTTACTTTGATATTTCCTGAAGTATTGTATATTCCTCCTTCTATGCTTCCTCCATTTACATTTATATTTCCACCTGTTTCATATAATGCGTGTGATGAAGAATTTATATTTCCATTATTTACTGTAAGGGTTCCACTAGTTGTAATCGTATAAGTGTTAAAAATATTATTAATGTTTCCATTTTTATTATCAGACTCATCATCAATAATTAATTCTCCTGAATTAGAAATTGTTTCTGTACTATTATATGTTTTTCCATTTAAATCAAAAGTTATTTTTTTACCACTTGGTATTGCAGCTTCATCTGAAGATGTTGCATCTTCTATTAGCTGCATTGATCCTTCTTCATCTATTGAATCAATAGCATCTTGTAAACTTCTAAATTTAGTACTTCCAACTTGTACAAATTCATTTTGAAGAGATAAATATGCTGTATTATATGTTTCTTCTTCTATTATTTCTGAACCTTCAACTATTTTGTATTTTGCTGGTTTCTTTTTAACAGTTCCATAATATCCTTTTGTTTTCCCTTTAAGTATTCCATCGTAGAAATTTACTGTTGTATTAGTGTCAGGTATATATAATCCATATAACTCACCTATTATTACGGGTTTTGTTATATTTACACCTTCATCTTCGTTGTTACCTATATTTAAAGTTCCACCAGCAGATACACCATATTGTTTTCCTATTATTGTTCCACCAGTAATAGTTCCTCCACCACCAAATGCATAATTCATTTCTGATATAAGTGTTCCTCCAGTCATAACAGTAGTACCACCTACTGCAGCACCATACTTTGAAGTAATCGTTCCTCCATTTACATATATTTTACTTCCACCAATTGCGGTACTTTCAAAGGTTAGTTCTCCATCGTTTACAGTTATAGTTCCTCCACTACTTATACTACTCTTTCCTGTTATTGTTCCACCATTTATTGTTAAAGTACCATTGTTATTCATTGTAGCTGGGGAAGAATATTTTTGATATGCTGAAAGATTTCCATTATTTATTATGGTAGTTGAACCAGCCTGAGTTTCTAAAACAGGTCCATATACATTATTAAATGTTCCATTATCAATTGTTAGTGTTGAATTACTTTTTACAAGTATTGTTGTTGTTCTTTCTGTTTTATAAGTTCCACTTTTAATAGTTACATTAGTGTTGTTTCCTACACAAACAGCATTATAGCCATATACTGGAGTTACAATTGAACCTGTTATTGTTAAATTACCTTTTTCTACATTTATTCCAGATATTGTTCCTCCTGTAAGACTGGTATTTCCTGTTGCTCCATTTCTAAATGCATAACCGTCTGATAATAATTTTGTATTTTCATCTAAAACTATATTTCCTGCTGTATTACTATTAATTGCATATCCACCTTTTGCTCTTAATGTAGAATTATTAATTGTTAAATTACTATTATTATCTACTACATTTCCGTTTGTTGTTGTCTGATTAATTACTGCATCAATTACCTTCAAATCATTATTATTTATTATTGGAAGTGAAATTTCAAATGAACCTTTTGTTTCTCTACTATCTTTTACTGTTAGCGATCCATTATTTGTTAATTGTGCCCCATATGTTAATTTATTTCCATTCATATCTAGTACTAATACTTGATTTTCACCAACTGTTACTTCTGCAGATGATTCTGGATTTTCTGATATTACATAGACTGTTGGATGAAGGTTATCTGTTGATGCTACTGCATATTGTAATGAGAAGAAATAGAACTCTTCACCATTTATTGTCATAAAATTACCAGCCACATGATCAATTAAATATACTTTTTGATATTCTATATTATCTATCTTAATACTATCTACATAGATGTAATATCCATCTTCTTTTCCATTACATCCTCCTTCTATTCCTGTTAATCCTTGTAAGAATCCATCATAGAAATAGAAGTTTCTATTTTGATCTAGTCCTATTGTTATACCTACTATTCTAATATTATTTATTTCATAGTTTCCATCTTTTATTCCAAGTGTCACAGTACCATTATTTACTAGTGCTATTTCACTACTATTTATTTCTCCATTTATTAGTGTTATGTTTCCATCAACAGTGTTTGTTAATGTTCCTGTTACAGTAAAGTTTTCTAAGTTTAGTGTTACATTCTTATAATTTGTTGGACTTTCTGTTGTACTCTTAAGTAAGTGTATTACATCTCCTGCCTGTGCTGCATCTATTGCTTTTTGTATTGTTTCATAATATGTATTTTCTATTCTTGCAACATAGTCAGTTGTATCAATTTCCCATACTGCTTTTACTGTTACATTGCTTTCACCAATATTTACTGTTGTCTTACCTGTTGTTTCATCTTTTTCTAAAGGAGTTCCATCTTCTAAAGACCATCCTTTAAATATAAATCCACTTCTTGTTGGAACAGTTACTTCATATGTAGAATTCTTATCTACGAGTACTGAAGTAACTTTATCACTATTATTGTATACTCCTCCATTTGGATCAATATTTAAAGTATTTCTAGTTGTACAAACTCCTTTTTGAGTGTAATTTATTTTAAACTTAAGTGAGATATTTTCATCTTCTTCAGGTAAATCATTTGAATTAATATCATCTCTATATAAAACATATACTCTTAAATTTCTTCTTGATTCCGCATTTAGTTCATCACATTCTTTTAATTCAGTACCATCGCTATATGTTACTTTGAATGTTACTATATCTTTATATTTTTCAGGAATATCATCCATTTCAATTGATTCAATCATAGCGTCAATTGTTCCATCATTTACTGTATCTACATTGAATTCATATAAATCACCAGGCTCTTTTAATTCTATTGTAAAATCAACCTCAGTTTTATCCTCATTTATAGTAGCATTACTAATTACTCTACCACTTTCATTTTGAACGTTATCAAAATATATAATCCATTTATTATTTTTAATACCACTTGTTCCGTTAATTTTAAGATTGGCGGATAGTGCCGCATATCCTATTCCAATTAATAATAAAATTCCTAAAACTAAAAATACATATTTTTTCTTTTTCATACTCTCACCTATTATTATAATCATATCATTTTATTCTAAAAAAAAATAGAGTAAACTATTAAAAATTTGCTCTATTTTTTCTATTTAAGAAAATCATCTATTGTAAGTAATCTATTATCTATATCATCTAGATTAACTTCTTCTTTTTTTGATTTTTTTTCTTCTATTTCAATAGCTTCTTTCTCACTAGAATTTTTCTTTATCAAATCAGTAAAAATAAATGCATCAGTTATATTATGTTTTGTTAATTCTTTACCAGTAGAGTATCTATCACTAATTGGTAATTCAGTTACTTTAACATCAATAATATTACTTGATTTTAATCCTATATGATTTTTAGAATCTGTAATAAAAGCTTTTAAAATATAATATTTATTTGATTTTATTTCTCTAATAGAAAGTAGTCCTTTTCTAGTTCTTGTCGATAATTCAAATTCTGAAAGCCTAATTCTCTTTCCGGTGTTTTTATCTGTTATTATTGTTAAATATTCAGAATTTTCATATGAAAAGTTGTTTATTGAAACTACTTCATCATCTTTAAGCATTATTGCTTTAACCCCACCTGCTTTTACACCGGCAATTGGTACTTCACTTGTTGCAAATGCTAAACTGAATCCATTCTTTGTTGTTATTAATACATTATCTTCTAATTCTTCTACAACTTGAATTAGTTTATCTCCTTCTTTTAATTTCATACAATTAACAGGTTTGCTCCAACGACTTATACTAAATTCTTTTAATATTGAACGTTTTATCATACCGTTTTTAGTTATAAATATTAATGGTCTTTCACTAGAGAAATCATATGCAGGTATAGCACCAATTATTTCTTCATCTTGACTTGTTGGTACAATATTACTTATATGTTTACCCATCTCTTTCCATTTTAAATCATAAATTGCATGAACAGGAATTTGAAGATAATTTCCAAGAGAAGTAAATACTAATAATGAATCAAGTGTATTCATTTCATACTCTCCGATTATATAATCATTTTCTTTAAGAGTTGGACTATCTTCTGTTGATTGATAACTTCTCATACTTGTTCTCTTAATATAACCATCTTTTGTAATCATAACAATTACATCTTCTTTAGGTATCATTTCAGTTTGATCAATCTTTATTTCTCTTACTTCTTCTTTTATTGTTGTAAGTCTTGGTGTTTCAAATTCATCACGAACAGCTGCAAGTTCTTTCTTCATAACATATTTTAATGCTTTTTCATCTTCAAGAATTGCACTTAAACCTTTGATTAGTTTATCAAGCTTTTTCTTTTCTTCTTCAAGAGCAACTACATCGGTATTAGTTAATCTATAAAGTTGTAATACAACAATTGCTTCTGCTTGCTCTATTGTAAATTCAAACTCTTTTACTAAGTTATCTTTTGCGTCTGCTTTATTCTTTGATGCTCTAATTACTTTTATTACTTCATCTAAAATTGATAAACATTTAATTAAACCATCAACTATATGTACTCTTTTTCTTGCTTGATCTAAATCAAACATTGTTCTTCTTTTTACTACTTCTTTCTGATGAGCAACAAAAGCTTCAAGCATTGCCTTTAATCCTAAAAGTTTTGGTCTTCTATTTACGATTGTTACCATATTGAAATTGTAACTTGATTGTAAATCAGTATTCTTAAGTAAATAGTTTAGAATCAGTTCTTTATTAGCATCTTTTTTAAGATCTATTGCAATACGTACATCTTTTTCACTTTCATCACGTACTTCTTGAATTCCTTCAACTTTTTTATCTATTCTTATATCATCTATTTTTTTAACTAATAATGCTTTATTAATTTCATATGGAATTTCTGTAACTATTAGTGATGTTTTACCACCTTTTTCTTCAAACTCTGTTTTACTAGTTACAATTACTCTTCCACGTCCTTTTGTATATGCTTCTTTTATTCCGTCAATTCCTTCAATTATTGCACCAGTTGGAAAATCAGGCCCTTTAACAAACTCCATTAAGTCTTCTAAAGTGCATTCTGGGTTATCAATTAAATGAATTGTAGCATTTATAACTTCTGTTAAGTTATGCGGTGGAATGTTAGTTGCATATCCTGCGGATATTCCTGTTGCTCCATTTACAAGTAGTGCTGGAAAACGTGTTGGAAGTACTGTTGGTTCTACAGTTGAATCATCAAAGTTTGGAGAAAACTCTACAGTATCTTTGTCTATATCACGAATCATCTCGTTACTTATTTTTGAAAGACGTGCTTCGGTATAACGATAAGCAGCGGGACTATCACCATCTATTGATCCATTGTTACCATGCATATCAATATATGGAAGACGTATTTTCCAATCTTGACTCATACGTACCATTGCATCATATATTGATGAATCACCATGTGGATGGTAATTACCTATAACGTCTCCAACTGTTTTAGCACTTTTACGATATGGTTTATCATATGTATTATGTTCTTTATACATTGAATAAAGAATACGTCTTTGAACTGGTTTTAACCCATCTCTAGCATCTGGTATTGCACGATCTTGGATAATATATTTTGAATAACTTCCAAATCTTTCACCCATAATATCTTCTAGAGTATAATCGTATATTTTCTCTATTACTTCTTCTGTTTCAGTTTTCTTTTTTGGCATACTACCACTACTTTCTATTTAATTTTTTATGCAATTTTATAATCATCTTCAAGTGAGAATTCTACATTCTCTTCAATCCATTCTTTACGAGGAGCTACTTCATCTCCCATAAGTACTGATACTCTCTTCTCAGCTAGTTGAGCATCTTCAATGTTTACTCTAATTAAAGTTCTAGTACCAGGTTGCATTGTAGTTTCACAAAGCTGATCTGCATTCATTTCACCAAGTCCTTTATAGCGCTGTACTTCACATTTTTTACCTTTAGTAAGTTTCTGCATTTCTTCAATATTATATGCATAATCTACTGGTTTTCCTTTTCCATAATCTATTTTGAAAAGTGGAGGAAGTGCAACAAATAATCTTCCATCTTCAATAAGAGGTTTCATATAACGATAGAAGAATGTTAAAAGTAGACATTGGATGTGTCCTCCATCTTCATCGGCATCGCTCATTATTATTACTTTTGAATATTCGCAATCTTTTATATCAAAGTTAGGGCCATATCCAGCTCCAATGGTATAAATCATTGTATTTATTTCTTCATTTTTTAGAATATCTTCTTCTTTAGTTTTTTCTGTATTTAGTACTTTACCACGAAGTGGAAGTATAGCTTGATAGCGTCTATCTCTTCCTTGCTTTGCTGAACCACCAGCAGAATCTCCTTCAACTAAAAATAATTCTTTTTTAGTTTTATCTTTTGACTGAGCGGGTGTTAATTTTCCAGATAAAGCTCTTTCTTTTGGACTGTTTTTCTTTCCTTTACGAGCTTCTTCTCTTGCTTTTCTAGCTGCTTCTCTTGCTATTTTACTACGAAGAGATTTATTAATTATATCAGTTGCTATAGCTTTGTTTTCTTCTAAGAATACTCTTAGTTCTTTATCTACAATACTATCAACTGCAGTACGTGCTTCTGGAGTTCCAAGTTTTCCTTTTGTTTGACCTTCAAATTGTAATAATGCTTCTGGTATTTTAAGAGAAATAATTGCTGTTAATCCTTCTCTTACGTCACTTCCTTCGAGTGATTTTTCTTTTGCTTTAATAAATCCGTTTGCTTTCGCATAATCATTAAATACACGTGTTAGGGCTGTTTTAAATCCAACTTCGTGACTTCCACCATCTATTGTTTTAACATCATTTACAAATGATACTATTTCTTCATTATATGTATCTGTATATTGAAGTGCTACTTCTACTTCAATCTTATCTTTTACTCCGCCCATGTGTACAACATTATGAAGAACATTTTTACCTTTATTTATATATTCGACAAATTCATCTATTCCTCTTTCATAACAATACTTGGCATGTCTTCCATCTTCTTCATCAATTACTTCTATTGTAATTCCTTTAAGAAGAAAAGCACTTTCTTGCATTCTTTCACATACTGTTGTAAATGAGAAATTGGTTGATTGAAATATTTCTGGATCTGGCATAAATCTTACTGTTGTACCTGTTTTGTTTGTTGTACCAATCTTCTTTAATTTTTGTGTTACGTGTCCACCATTTTCACATCTCATATAATAAATACCTTTATCTCTTTGAATAGTTACTTCCATCCACTTAGATAAAGCGTTAACAACACTACCACCAACACCATGAAGTCCACCGGATACTTTATATCCTTCACTTTCAAACTTACCACCGGCATGAAGTACTGTATATATAACTTCTGGAGTTGATTTTCCTGATTCATGCATTCCTGTAGGAACACCACGTCCATGATCTTCTACACTTACTGATTTATCTGCATGAAGAGTTATCTTAACTAAATCTCCGAATCCATTTATAGCTTCGTCAATTGAATTATCTACAATCTCCCATATTAAATGGTGAAGTCCTCTTTTATCAGTTGAACCAATATACATACCTGGTCTTTTTCTAACTGCCTCTAGTCCTTCTAATATCTTGATTGATCCTTCATCATATTTTAATGCCATTTTATACACATCCTCACTATTGATATTATACTAAACTTGTAAATAAAAGGTAACCAATTTTACATTTATTTACATTTTTTTATTCCTAATACATTTTATCATAGTTTTCTGATAAACACAAAAAGAAAATGAGATTTACTCACTTTCTTTTTGTGTACCTGGAGCCATAGCACCAGCTTCTATTTTTTCAGTACTAACTTTTTTATTTTCTTTTGTTTTACCAGTATACGCATCCATTATATAACTCTCAATTAATTTATTTGTATACCTATCATATATATTAATGGTATAGTAATCATCGTTATTTACTAAATCAGCAGTATGATTTTCATCTTCATATAATTTTTTAATGTTCCAATAAGTATCATCATACGCTATTCTGTCTTCTGGAGTTCGTTTATGTGTTTTATCATTGATAGTTTTAAAAAATATTACTAATCCAATTATTAACAATATAACTGCTATTATAATAAATGTTATTTTGTATTTTTTCTTCATGATTACCTCCTAATCGTGCCAATGATAGTTGAAAATAGCTGTTTGTGTACTTGATCTATTACCTGCGTTATCTATTGTGTATGTTTCAGCTTTTCCGTAATAATCCGAACAATTTTTGCTTGGATCTCCACCTGGTGCATCCCAATATTCACATGTTTCTTTTAAGGAACCATCATTATTGTAGTAATATCTCTTGTAGTATCTTCTATATATACCACTTTGACCTGATTCATTTGTTGTTCCTTGATCAGGCATTTGTGACCAAATTGTTATTTGACAAGTATTAGTGTCGTTATATTTACATGAAACATCAACTGTACATGTAGTTGGACTTGTAGTTTTTGCATCACAATCAATTACTTGTGCAAGTACACCTGATGTTGTTATTACACAACTATATCCAATTATACTTGAATTTGATGACTTCTTTTTAACATCTGTAATCATTGGTGTATAAGGTTTATTAGCATCATATTTACTATTACAATAGTATTCAGTTGTTGATCCTGCTCTATATACGTAATTGTAATGTTTTAATCCACTTGTAGATTTTGAATTTGCAGTTGCTAAATATGTGAATGTTGAGTCTTTTCCAGCTCTCCTGTAATAAAGAGCTAAACTTGTATTTGCTGTGATTGTAATATCACCATTAGTACTATTCCATGATGGGTTATAAGGATTACAATCTGTTTCGTTTTTGCTCCATTTTGCATAAATTGTTGTATTTTCTGCAGAATCATAAATTTTACTACTTGTTATCTTTGTCGCTCCTTCTGATCCAGCGGTAGTATACCAACCTAAGAATTTATAATCTGTTCGTATAGGAGTAGGTAAACTTCCATATGTATATTTGTATGTAACTTCTTTTTTACATGTTGATGATGAATATGTTACATCAGTTCCACTACAAGATGATGATGACCAACTTCCACCATTTGCATTAAGTGTTACTTTATATGTAGGTGAAATATTTACGAATACTTTAACGCTTGAACTATTTCCTGCTGCATCAGTTGAAACTATTTGTCCTACTCTTCTTCCTGAAGCAGTTAATGTTACTGTATCTGGATTATTAGTTCTTGTATTCGGGTTTCCTAATGAATTTAATGATGTTACTGTTCCAGATGTGTTGTAAGCCCATGTTGTAGTTACAGAGTTTGCATCACTCGTAGTATATGTATATGATGTTCCTGCTTCATTCCATGTTGTATCATATAAATTTGCACTTGTTATTACTGAAGTTCCAGATGAAGATAGTGTTCCAGTTTGAGCAGTGTCAGTAAGACAATTTTGAGAATCTCTTGATGATCCTGCTGAACCTGATGAATTTATTTCTTCTACTCCTGAACTACCTCCATGTCCTGTTGTAATACATCTTGTTGAGTTAACTACAATTACCGGAGCGATGGTATCTACTTTTACTTTTTGTGTTCCACACAGTGTTTCTTGTCCAGCTGCATTTTTTACATATGCTGAATATGTTATTTCTGATGTATCTGATTGAGTAATTGAAGAAGTAGTCGTATAATTTTTTGTTGTTGTTTTTGATATACTGTATGGATTTGTCGCAAGGCCAGATGTTGAAGCATTTGAAACTGTAATTCCTAATCCTACATTTGTCTTATACCAATCATTATTTCCTTTTGTACCTGATTTAATAGCAAAACTACAAGTTGGCGCTTCTGATTTTTTGATTGTCTTACTACAAGATGCTGTTTTTCCTGCTAGTGTTTTAACATATCCATAATATTTTTTAGATGTTGTATTTGTTGTATGATTAATTGTCTTTGATGTAGAACTATATGTTGCAGAGGATGAATCTGTAAAACCATAACTATCTGCATTAGTTGTTGTTAAAGTCAATGTTACATTGCCTGTAAACCAACTATTATCTCCAGTTGTTCCTGTTGCAGCTATAGAACAAGATGGTGTTTTTGCCATTCTTTTTATTGTTTTACTACATGTTGCTGTTTTTCCATTTGTTGATTGAACATATCCATAATATGTTGTTCCTTCTGTATCTGTTGAAAGTGTTGCTGTTGTAGTACTATTATACGTTGCTGAATTTGTTGTTGTTAAACCATAACTTGATGCATTAGAAGTTGTCATTTTTATTCCTACATCTGTTGTATAGTAATCATTTTCACCTAATGTTCCACTAGATACAGTTATTGAACAAGTTGGTGCTGAATCTTCAACCCAAACTGCATATAAATTTACTGTTCCATCGCATGTTGTTGTTAAATTCTTAACTTTTTCACCATTTGCATATACTTTTGCTCCACTTGCTGATGTTGCCCATCCTGAAAATGCATATCCTGTTCTTGTAAAACTATTACTTGTTAACGCTTTCTCAGTACCATATGTAAATGTCTCATTACTCATTGTACCTGTACCACCGTTTGCATTAAATTTAACTGTATATGTGCATGCAGTACATGAAGGATTATATTTTCCGCTATTTGAAATTGTATATCCTGCTGGACATGATGTTGAGTAACTACATATTCCATTTGTTGCTGTTAATGTACATGAGGCTCCTCCTGTTGGTGCACAATTATTACACCATTGTGCTGTCATTGTTGTTCCTGCATTTTTTGAATATGTTCCACCAGGAGAGTACATTGTGTTATCTGTTGCTTTCCATCCTGCAAATGTGTGAGCTGAAAATGTTGGCAATGTGTTTGATAATGTCAAATTAACACCGTATGTCTTTGTTTGAGGTGCAGGTGCACCTGAACCACCATTTGCATCATATTTAACACTATAACTGTTTGTATCCCAAACTGCATATAAGTTTACTGTTCCATTACATGTAGTTGTTAAATTTTTAACTTTCTTTCCATTTGTATATTCCACTGTTCCACCTTCTGATGTTGACCATCCTTGAAAAGTATGACTTGCATATGTAAAGCTATTGCTTGTTAATGCTTTTTCTGTTCCATATGTGAATGATTCATCATCCATTGTTCCAGTTCCACCATTTGCGTTAAATTTAACTGTATATGAACATGCTGTACATGACACATTATAGTTCCCATTATTTGAAATAGAATATCCTGCTGGACAAGATGTTGTATAAGTACATGTTCCATTTGTTGCTGTTAATGAACATGATGCTCCTCCTGTTGGTGCACAACTTCTACAATATTGTGCTGTCATTGTTGTATTTTCATTTTTTGAATATGTCGCACTTTTATTATATATTGTTCCATCTGTTGCTTTCCATCCAGAAAATACTTTTGGCTCATCTGTTTTAGTTGGAACAGTACTTGTTAATGTTAGGTTAGTTCCGTGATTTTTTGTTTGTGAATCAGGTACTGGTGTACCTCCTGCTGTATCATAATCAACTGTATAGGTTTTAAGAGACCATACTGCATATAAATTAACTGTTCCGTTGCATGTAGATGTTAAATTCTTAACTTTCTTTCCATCTGTATATTCAACAGTTCCATTTGTTGTTGTTGACCAACCAACGAATGTGTATCCATCTTTTGTAAATGAATTGCTTGTTAATGCTTTTTCTGTGTCATATGTGAATGATTCATCATTCATTGTTCCAGTTCCACCATTTGCGTTAAATTTAACTGTATATGCACATGCGTTCCAATGTGCATAAAGAGTTTGATCACCTGATGTAGTCTTTTTTGTTGCCGATTCTATTTTATTTCCACCACTATTACTATCATACCATCCACCAAATGTATATCCTGTTCTAGTTGGAGTTGGTAATGTTTCGTAAGTGCTTTGAATTCTTACATTTTTAGAACATACAGCTGATGATAATGTAAGTGGGCTTGGACAAGTTGTTGTAGTCCATGCTGCACCACCACTTAAGTTAAATGTTATTTTATATATTTTTCTTACTACTACGGTAGTTGAACATTTTTGTGTAAGTCCTGCACCGTTTTTAATATATGCAAAGTATGTTGTTCCTTCTGTATCATTTGACTGAGTTAATGATGTTTTGTTGTTATATTGAAAACTATCAAGCTCATAGTCATCTGTTGTTAAACCTTTTGATGATATCCCACTTATACTATCTTCTGGATCTATAGTTACTGTAACATTACTTGAATATACTCCATCAGTTTTAGTTCCTGATGTATTAATATTACATTCAGGTTTTGTTGAATCTTTTTTTACATCTATAGTTGAAGTACATTCACTTACGTTCCCTGCTAAATCTTTTACATAACCATAATATGTCTTTCCTTTTGTATCAGTTGTTAATTGAACGTTTTGATTATTAAACGTTGTAGGTGTTGTTGAAGATTCTGTTATTACATATTTAATTTCATTTTCTGCTGTATGATTATCATTTTTTTCACTAAATGATATATTTACATTTGATGTATACCAATTGTTTGTTCCTTTTGTTCCTGAACTTGTAATTTTACATGTAGGAGGTTGTTTATCAACCATTACTCTTACTGGATTACAATATCCAACATTTCCTGCTTTATCGTAAATAGCATCAAAAACATATTCTTCATCTTTATCTTCTGAGAAAGTTTTTGTTCTTTGTGCTTCAATACATCCACTTCCACTATCAGAACAAGTTGCTGTTAAAGTTTGTTTATCATTTGTCCATGTTGTTTTATCACTTGTAACTTGACATATAGGTGCTGTTTTATCTATTCTATAATAAGTTTTTACACTACATTCTTCTCCAAATTCGTCTTTTGCTGTTGCAGTATATTCATAAACACCGTCATCTGACAAAGGAAAACTGATTTCACCTTTTTTTGTAGAAGTTTCATTGTAAATTTCTGTATTATTCTTTTTAACGACTATCTGTACATTTTCAACTTTATCGCCTATTTTTATGGTTGCTGCTAAATTTTTATTTGCCCATTTATTATCTGTAGGTGAATTTTCATAACTATTTGTTATTAATATTACATCTTTTTCACAATCTAATCCAAATTCAATTTTCATTTCATTACTTGTTGCTTTAACATCTCCATATTTATTATAAGCTATTACCCTGATATAATATGTTCCAGATGATTTTATTTGTTTTACTAACTCAGCATCAATTGTGATATCTTTTTTTTCACCAGATATTTGCTGGGATGTATATGAATATTTTGAATCACTTTCACCATCTGTACCTTTTTTGTATATATAATATTTATATTGACTTAATGCAGGGTTTTTGCTTTCATCTGATGTATCAGCATAATATATTCTAAAGCTAACTGATGGTAATTTATTTTTACCAGGAGATGAATCTCCACTAAATTCTATTGTTGGGGTATTATAATTAATTATTGTGCTGTTATCATCTGGACAAGACAAAGCTGTTCTATATGAATATTTTGTTCTAGAAATCTTAGTAGCACATACTTTTGAATCTTCTAATGAACATCCATTGTTATCATAATCAACAACTTTATCAATATATTTATTACCAATTAATGTGCTTAATTTAACACATTTTTCTGCATCTATTACAGTTGGAAGCATATTTCTATTATCGTTAAAATATTCTCTTCCTGCTTGAGTTACTAATTCTTGCTGTTTAATATAATAATTTTGTCTTGATTTCTTTACAACTTTAGAAATTCCTACAACTACTCCAGTAATTAATAATCCTAGAAGAACTACTGCTGCAAGTAACTCGACAAGTGTAAAACCTTTTTTCTTTGTTTTATTGTTCATCTTCTTCACCTATCCTATATATAATGATATCATAAGTAGTTCTGTTTTGCACTAATTTTTTTCTAAAATATTTTTGCTTTTTAATTTTTTTTATACAAAAAAAAAGAAAAGGTCAATTTAATCATTTTGTTAAATTTTTGATTATTATGACCTTTTACTTTATTATTTTATAACTATTATTCCACCTGTTTGGAATGAGAATATTTGTGCATCTATATCATTAACGCATTGTGTTTCGTATCCTGATTTATATAGTTTATATGAATAACTTCCTTTATTGCTTGCATAGTTTTTAATTCTAAATTTTTGTGTGAAAGTATTTTGAGTATTAACTCCCTCATTACCATTTTTATAACCCCAATTATATACATCTAATGATTTTTCAGCAGTTGAACATGTACCTACAAATTTTAGATTATCTTTCTTTAAACAACCATATCTTGTTGAATCCCAATGATCCCATGATCCTACATGACCTGAGTCTATTGAAGCATTTACAGTTACAATTAGATCATTTCCTTCTTCACTCCAAGATACACTAGTTATAACTATACTGGCATATGTTTTTGAACCATTTTTTGACCAACTGCTATATGTACATTTATTTCCTGAATAACAACAATTACTCTTATTATTTGCTACGTTACTACCACATGATATTACGCTAGAACCATGTGAAGCATATTTGTTTCCACTTTCATCTTTGCTTCCATTATATGTTACTCCACCATTATGCATTGTACAATATCTCTTTGTAACTGCTGGACCAACTTCAACTGTTGGTTTATTCTTTTTACAAGATGGATTATATTTTCCATTATTTGATATTGTGTATCCTGAAGGGCAGGATGTTGTATATGTACATTTTCCATCTTTTGCTGATAAACTACAACTTGCTCCTCCTGTAGCCGCACAATTTTGACACCATTGTGCTGTCATTGTTGTTTTTTCATTCTTTGTATAATTTCCTCCTGGTGAATACATTGTTTTATCTGTTGATTTCCATCCTGCAAATGTATAGTTCTTTCTAATTGGCTTTGTTGTTGATAGTTTTAGTGTTACGTTATGTGATTTTTGTTGTGTTGATGGTGCTCCTGTACCACCATTTGCTGAGTATGATACTGCGTATTTAATAGCTGTACAAGATGGATTATATTTTCCATTATTTGATATTGTGTATCCTGAAGGACATGATGTTGTATATGTACATTTTCCATCTTTTGCACTGAGTGAACATACAGCCTGACCTGTAGCCGCACAATTTTGACACCATTGTGCTGTCATTGTTGTTTTTTCATTCTTTGTATAATTTCCTCCTGGTGAATACATTGTTTTATCTGTTGATTTCCATCCTGCAAATGTATAGTTCTTTCTAATTGGCTTTGTTGTTGATAGTTTTAGTGTTACGTTATGTGATTTTTGTTGTGTTGATGGTGCTCCTGAGCCACCATTTGCTGAATACAATACATTATATTTGTTTGCAATCCATACTGCATATAAAGTTATGCTAGGCTTATTGTTTAATATCCATGTATCTGATACTGGATTTGCTATTTCATATTCATTAGTTGTTGACGTTTTTGTTTTTGACCATCCTGATAATGTATATCCAGTTCGTGTAAATGTTTTTTCAAACTTCTGATTTTTTGTTCCATAATTAAAGTTTTGAGTTGCAGTTGCTGGTTTAGTTGTACCATCGTTTTTATTAAATGTAACTTCAATACTTATTGAAATATATACTGTTATATTGACTCTCGATATTTTCCCATTTTTGTCTGTTGCACTTATTACTCCATATCTTCTTCCTGGTCCTGTCAATGTTTTTGTACCTTTCTTAGTTGTTGTAGTTGATTTTCTATTATCTGCCAATGTTGTATCTAATTTATCAAATATATTTGACTCATTCCATTCCCATTTAATTTCTTTAATGTTTTCTTCTGTTACTTCATAATTTAATTTTAATCCATCTAATGACCATGTTGTAAATGTTATATTTTTTGTATTTCCTTTTGCTGTTTGAACTTGTGTTGATCCTTTAAAATTACTATTTGCACATTTTGTACTGCTTGATGAATCAGAGCATCTTCCTGCAGTTACTTTTAATGTTGGAGCATCCATATCTATGTCTACTTCTTCTTCTTTTTCTGTTGTATTTCCTACATTATCTTGTGCTCTAAATTTTACTTTTTTTATACTACTAACTGATATTTTGGCAGAGTTTGAAGTAGAACAATTTGTCCAAGAACCCCAAGAAGTTCCATTATATGTTTGATACTGACATAAAACATTTTTCTTATATTCTTTTACACCGGAATATGTATCTTTTATGTTGCTTGCAGTTATAGTCATACTCCCGTCACTATTTATTGTAGTATTCATTTTGTATGTAGGTCCAGTTCTATCTATTTTTACATTAACATATTTTGATTCTTTTTTATTTCCTGCGTTATCTGTATTTCTAAACTTTAAATCTGAACTTCCTTGTGCTTGTACTGTATATGATCTTAATACTGCTGTAGAACAATTTGTCCAGACTCCTTGATTCTCTGTACCTGTTGCACTTCCTGCTTTTATAAATACTTCTGCATTTTTTTTTAGTCCTGATTCTTTATCTTCTCCATCAGAAAATAATCTTACATATTCTTTTGTCCATTTTCCAAATGTATATTTTGCTGCTTTTTCTTTTGCTGATACTTCGTTTCCAGAATTATCAATATAACTAAATGAACCACCGCTATTTTTCTTCATCAAATATCCAACGACATTAATCGTTGGACCATTATTATCTATTTTTATTTCTACTGTATTACAATCACCTTTATTGCTTGCTTTATCGTAAATTCCTTCAAATTTATAGCTAGATGTTGTACTTGTTGTAACTTCATGTTTTCTTGTTTCTTGTACACATCCACTTGCTTCATCTTGACAATTAGCAGTTAACGTTACTTTTCCGCTTGTCCAGTTTGATGTATCACTTGTTACTGTACATATTGGGGCAGTTTTATCAATTTTTATTTGACCTGTCGTACCTTCACATGTTTCTCCTTCGTTGTTATATCCTATTATTTTATATTTGAATATTCCTTCTGTTGTAATTTTATTTGTACTCTCTTTTGGTGGAACTTTAACTTCTTTTGTGTAAATTGTTTTATTATCTTTATCTAATAAAATCAATGTATACTTTGTCATTCCTCCTGAAATATTAAACGTTGTTGTTACATCTTTATTTGTCCAGTTTCCGAATTTATAACTATTACTATTTGAAACTTTAATTCCACTTCCAATTTCACAATTTAAATCCATATCAAGTGTTACTTTCCCTGATTTAGAATGGCCTAGTTTTCCTTTAATGTTATACGCCCATACTTCTACATAAAATATACCAGTTGAATTCAATTCAATATTTACTTTTTTGCTTCTAACTGGTTTAGTAATTGTTACCCAGTGTGAATCATATTCAATTACATATTTAGTATCTACTTTTCTATATATGACATATCTATAACTTGTTAAATCACTTTCTTCTTTATCTGTTTCAGTTTTACTATCATAATTGATTGTTGCTACTACTGTTTCTACCTCGTTTTTTTCTTTTGTAATATTTTCACCTTGCTTTGGCGAAAGAGTTACAATTGGAGTTTTATAATCAGGAGAAGTATAAGCTGTAAAACAATTTAATTCGCCGTGATATAGATATTTTGTGTTATTAAGTTTAGTTACACATACTCTACTATCTACATCATTACATGCTTTCTGCTTGTAATCTACTACTTTATCAATATATCTTCCATCCAATAATACCTTTAATTTGACACAATTTGTTTCACCTGGTGCTCTAGGAAGTGTATTTCTATTATCATTAAAATAGTCTCTTCCTGCTTGAACTAATAATTCTTCTTGTTTTTGATAATATCTCTTTTTAGCTTTTTCTACATATTTACTATATCCAGCAATCGCAACAGTCATTAAAAGTCCTAAGATTGCAACTGCTGTTAATATTTCTAGTAATGTAAAACCTTTTCTATTCTTTATCATCTTTACTCACCATACCTATGATAAAATTATAACATAATAGTTTAATTTTTTGAACAAAAAAATAAAGATAATTTTTATCTTTATTCCATTACATTAACTATCATTTCACATGTATCTTTTATTGCCATTTTCATATCATGTAACATATCAGGATTTTTCTTTTTATATAAATAAAGAGCTCCTAATCCAATTGTAGTTCCTATTAATAGTTTTTTCTTCATATTATTCACCTCATAATTAGTATTAACTAATCAAGTGAATTTATTCCTTCTATAAGAAATTTTTTTATTGTTGTTCTTCTTATATTATCGTTATTATTTGATATAGCATGCTTAAATGCATCTTTTTCTCCAACAATAAATAATCTTTTTTTACATCTTGTTACTGCTGTATATATTAATTTTCTATATAACATTTTATTGAACTCTTTTACCAACGGTATTATTACTATGTCAAATTCACTTCCTTGACTCTTATGAATTGATATTGCATATGCTTTTTTAAAATTTAAGAAATTTGCTTGTGTATATTTCACTTCATTTCCATCAAAATCTACATATATTTCTTTTTTTGATGAAGTGTTTATTTTTTCTATTATTCCTATATCACCATTATAAACGTTTTCATCTGGCATATTAGTTAATTGAAGTATTTTGTCATTTTCTCTATAAATAACATCTTGAACTTTTAGTTCTTTTTTATTCTTTGATTTTTTATTAAATACCTCAGTTAATTCTTCATTAATTTTATCAATACCATTTAATGTTTTATACATTGGAGCAAGTATTTGAAAATTTTTATATGAATAATCACTATAATTATTTGATAGTTCTTTTATAGTTCCAATTACATCTTTACTTTTACATTCAATAAAGGTTAAATCAACATCTTTGTTAAACATTTTTTCATCGTATACACCTTCTTTAATTGCATACGCTAAAAGTGTTATATTAGATCCTTCTTTTTGTCTATATAGAGAATTTAACCTTCTTACTGGCACTTTACCGCTTTCAATTAAATCTTCAAGTACAGTCCCAGGACCAACACTTGGAAGCTGATCAACATCTCCTACTAAAACAACCTTTGTATCAGATCTTAATCCTTTTAAAAGGCTTGAAAATAAGTATACATCTATCATACTAGCTTCATCAATTAGAACAAATTCTGTCTTACTTTTATTATACTCATTTACTTGAAATTTATTATTGTCTTTGTTCCATTTTAAAAATCTATGTATAGTAGATGCTTTTAACCCTGTTTTTTCACTCATTCTTTTTGCTGCTCTTCCAGTTGGTGCTAAAAGTGTTATTCTATCATTTAGTTCATGAGGTTTAATTTTGTTTACTATTCTATAAAGTTCACATATTCCTCTTAATATTGTTGTTTTTCCAGTCCCAGGACCACCTGTTATAATAAGAAAATTCTTCAAGCTACTTTCTTTAATTGCTAATTCCTGGTCTTCGTTATAATCAATATCAAAATATTTTTCTAATTCTTTTACTTTATCATCAATATCTTTAATTATATTATCTTTTTTATGAATTAAAATATTAATTCTTTTCACGATGTTAGTTTCTGCTTCATACATATCTTTTAAATAATATAAATCATCTAAAAGTATTAATTCTTTTTGGTTTAATAGTTCTTCTAATGCATCATTTAATTCTTCTTCGCTTGTTCTTATTCCTAATACTTTATCTATATATGGTTTAAGTTCTTTTTTATAAAAAGCACTGTGTCCTAAATTATTAATTAATTCTGTTTCTACATATATTATGGCTGCCTTTACTCTTATTATGTCATCTTTTGGTATATTATTTTTTAAAGCAATTTGATCTATTCTTTTAAAAGAAATATTATCTATTTTAGAATAAATATCATAAATATTATCGTTAATTATCTCTAATGTTTTATCCTTGTAAAAATTATATACAAGCATCGATTCTCGTGTTGTAAAACCAATGTTACCAAGTTTTATAATAGTATCATAACTTTTTTCATATTCTTTTAATTTGTTATGCAGTTCATCTACGTTCTTTTTTGTTATTCCTGGTATTAATAAAAGATTATCTGGTGTATTTAAAATAATATCTAATGTTTTTTCTCCTAATACTTTTACTATTTTTTCTGCTTTCTTCTCACCGATTCCACTAAATTGGCCTGATGTTAAAAAAGCTACTATACTATCTTTTTCTTCTGGTTTAACTCTTTCATAACTTTCAACTTGAAATTGTTTTCCATATTTATCATGTTCTACAAAGTTTCCGTAAAAAATATAAGTATCTATTTCATTAAGTTCATGAAAGTATCCTGTAAATGTAACTGTTTTATTAATTATTTCTTCATCATCTATATTTGACTCTTTTACTTTAAAAAGGCCAACAATATATCCAGTTTCTGAATCATATATATTTCTTTTATATTCACCTTTTATATAGTTACTCATCTATATCACCTAATATATATGGATATTCTACTTTTTTTAATTTAACATTTACAAATTTATCGTTATCTAGCTTTTTATTTAGTTTTACTAATAAGAAATTACTAGTATGACCTAATGTATAACCATCTTTAGCATTTTCGGTTAATACTTCTACTTCTTTTCCAACAAAATTATTCATGTAATCTATTTCAAGTTCTTTAGATACTTCAATTAATCTTCTTGCTCTTTCTTTTTTTACGCTATTATCTAGATGACCATCCATTTTTTCTGCTTTTGTACCTTTTCTTACTGAATAAGGAAATACATGGATTTTTGAGAAACCTATTTCTCTAGCAGTCTTAATTGTCTCTTCAAAATCTTTCTCTGTTTCTCCAGGAAAACCTACTATTATATCAGTTGAAATTGAAATATCAGGTCTTATTTTTCTTATTTCTTTTATTTTGTTTTTAAAATACTCTAAATCATATTTTCTATTCATACTTTTTAAAATTTTATCTGAACCTGCTTGAAGTGGAATATGTAAGTGATTACCTATTTTATCATTTTCTTTTAATATTTTTAATACTTTATCATTCAATTCTGTTATTTCTATTGATGAGATACGAAGTCTTTTTAAATCATTTATTTTTACTAATTCTTCAAGCAAATTTGCAAAATTTGTTTTTAAGTCAACTCCATAATTACCTGTATGTATTCCTGTGAGAACAATTTCCCTATAACCGTTTTTAGTCAATTCTTTTACTTCATCAATTACTTTATTAAAGTCTTTACTTCTACAAGCACCTCTTACATATGGAATTATACAAAATGAACAGAAATTTCTACATCCATCTTGTATTTTTATAAATGCTCTTGTTCTTCCTTCGAAAGTAGTTATGAACATATCTTCAAATTCTTTTTGTTCTTCTTTTGTTAAATCTCTTATATTTTCTTTGTTTTTAAAGTATTCATCTAAAAGTTCTACTATTTTACTTTTATCTTTTGTACCTAAATAAATATCTACTCCATCTTCTTTGTAATCTTGATTTGCTTCAATAAAACATCCCATCGCTACTACACAAGCATCTTTATTCCTTTTTATTGCATTTCTAATTATTTTTTTTGATTTATTATCAGATGTATTAGTTACACTACAAGTATTTATTATATAAATGTCACATATGTCATCAAAGTCTTTTATTTCATATCCATTTTTTTTAAGTTCATTTGCTACAAATTCACTTTCATACATATTTACTTTACAACCAAGAGTATATATTCCAACTTTCATCTCTATCGCCTCTTTTTCCTTTTATATTATAACAACATTAAATTAAAAAAACTAGATTAATCTAGTTTCTTTTGTAATTCTTTTAATGCAGCTATAAATTCGTTTGTTTTCTTAATTTCTTCATCAAATTTTTCGTAATTAGCAGTGTTTTCTAATTCTAAGTCATTTTTATTAATTTTTTCTGGATGAAGTTTTTCTTCTTCTTCAAATTTCTTTCTTTCTATACCATAAACTGGAGAAATTATCGGACTGTTTGTAAATTTAGTCTCATACACATCTTTTTTATTTGGTAAAATTGAAGGGAATTCAACTTTTCTTACTACTTTTGATGTTTCAGTGTTATTATCCTTGATTTCAGCTTTCTCTGGAACAATTACTGTACTTTGAATACTATCAGTCTTATTTACAACAATATTTTCTTTTATTTCTTCTTTATTTGATTCTATTTCTTCTATTTTTTCTTCTAATTCAATTTGACTAATTGTTTGTTTTTCTTTTTCCCATCTTTCTTGTAATTGTTCTATTGTTATAGGTTCATCGCCTTCGTCATCGTATCCAACAGCTTCATTATTATTATATATTTCTCTTCCTCTTTCCATTAATTCATCTAAACTTATAATAGCATTTTCTTCTTGCTCTCTTTCAAAATTAGTAAGAGTAATGTTCTTTTCTTCTTCTAATAATTCTTCTTGCTGTTCCTCTTGTTCTTTTAAACTAAGTTCCATTGTTAATTTTTCTAAAGCTTCTTTTGCTTCTTCTTCATCTAATTCAATTGGAGCATAAACTAAATTTTCTTCTTCATTTACTTCATATTTAGATACAGTTTCTTCTTTTTTTATTTCTTCTTTTAATTCAGATGTATTATCTTCTGGATTACTGTCTAAAACTTCACCTATAATGTTTACTTCTTGATTATCTTCTGCAATTTGGACTTGTTGTTCTTCTATTTTAGTACTTTCTAAAAGTTCTATATCTTCTTTACTCTTTTCTACTTCTTTTGAAAGTTCTTCAACTACATCTATTTTTGGTTCTTCCTTGTCAATTACAACTACTGGTTTTTCTTCTATAGATACTTTCTCAACGCTTTCTTTTTCTGGAAGTACAACTACTGGACTATTCTTTTCATTTAGAATTTCCATTGTCAATGTATCATTTAACTCTTTAGTGTTTTGTTTTTGTTTTCTTTTTTCCTTATTTTTAATAATTAAATGTATAGTTACCATAAGCCCACTAATTAGTATTATACCTATGCATATTGTTATAAATGTACTACTTTTTACAATACTTGTTAAATCGATCATTACATCCACCTCTATCTAAATTAAGTCTATCATAAATATTTTGTAATGTGAACTAAATAATTATTAATTTAAAAATTTTGTCATGTGGTTTACATATCTATAATAACATATATTTTAATTATTCTAAATTATTTTTTTTCTCATATCCTTTAATATGAAAGAAAAATTTATAAAAAGTACTCTTATATTAATGATTGGTGTAGTTATTACTAAGATTTTAGGAATGGTTTGTAAAGTTATTTTATCGAGATATTTAAAAACAGATGGTATTGGTATATATATGATGATTCTTCCTTCCTTTATTTTATTTGTAAATCTTGCTTCTTTTGGCTTTCCTGTAAGTATTAGTAAACTTGTTAGTCAAGGAGATAAAAATAATAAAAAACTTATTTTTACTTCAACAATATTTGTAATGTTAATAAATATATTATTAATGATTTTTATTTTAATTTTTTCTAAAACTTTAGCTTTAAAATTATTACATAGTGAAAAATGTCTAATATCACTAATGTCAATTGCTTTTGTTATACCTTTTACATCTATATCTAGTTTACTAAGAAGTTATTTTTTTGGAAGGGAAAAAATGCTTCCACATATAATATCTAATATTGTTGAGGATTTAGTTAGAATTTTGCTTCTTTTAATTCTGATTTATAAATTTAATTATTTAGAGATAAAATATCAGGTTGCTCTTGTTATTTTATCAAATATTATATGTGAAATTATTTCTATTATCGTTTTGTTCTTATTTTTACCTAAGAATTTTGTTATTACAAAAAAAGATATTTATCCCAGTAGATTATATTTAAAAGAAAGTCTTTCTATTAGTGTTCCAACTACATTAACTAGATTAGTTTCTTCTGTTTGTTATTTTTTAGAACCTATTATCCTAACTAATACACTTATTTTGGTTGGTTATTCAAATCAATATATAGTATATGAATATGGCATTATTAATGGTTATTCATTACCTATAATTCTTTTACCTAGTTTTTTTACTCTTGCTCTTAGTCAGGCTCTACTTCCTAATATTTCGAAAGAATATAATAATGGTAATGTAAAATCTGTTAAAAGAAAGGTTAAACTTTCTATTTTCTTTTCACTTATTATTGGTATTTCTTTTACTATAATATTGGAATTATTTCCAGAACAAATTCTTCTTTTACTTTATAAAACAAATAAGGGAGCTAAATATATACGAATTCTTGCTCCTGTATGTTTATTTCAATATGTTCAATCTCCACTTTCGGCAGTTCTAGATGCTACTGGGATGTCAAAAGAAAACTTTATTTCAAATACTGTGGGTGTTTTGATAAGACTTATTTTTTTACCTCTTTTTTCTTTACTTAAGATAGGTTTATTTGGATATATCTTATCTACTAGTTTAAATATTGTTGCAGTAACTTACTTAAATTATAAGCAAGTTAAGCGTAAATTAAAATAAAGAAAGACTATTTATCTTTCTTTATTTCTTGTTTTATTTTATATAAAAAGTTAAGAGCATCCATTGGAGTCATCTCAAGTGGATTAATCGCTTCAATTTCTTTTTCTATTTTGCTTTCTTTCACTACTGGTTCAAATGTATCAAATAAACTTGTTTGTTCATATGGGCTTATTTCTTTTTGTTTATTTTTACTACTATTTTCGTATTTACTAAGTATTTCTTTACTTCGAGTAATTAAACTGTCTGGAAGTCCTGCAAGACTTGCTACATGAATACCATAACTTTTATCTACTGCACCTTTTTTTACTTTATGTAGGAATGTTATATGTCCATCTTCTTCAAGTGCAGAAACATGCACATTTTGTAAATTCTTTAATTTTTTATCAAGTGATACTAATTCGTGATAGTGTGTTGAAAACATTGTTTTAGCTTTTATTTTATCATGTATATATTCTAGAATAGCCTGAGCAAGTGCCATCCCATCATATGTTGCAGTTCCTCTTCCTAATTCATCAAAAAGAATTAGACTATTTTCTGTTGCTTCACTTATAGCATATTCTGCTTCTTTCATCTCAACCATAAATGTTGATTCTCCACTTACTAAATCATCGCTTGCTCCAATTCTAGTAAATATCTTATCAAATATAGGCATTGTTGCACTCTTACATGGGACAAAACAACCAATTTGAGCCATTATTATTGTAATGGCACATTGCCTCATATATGTTGATTTACCAGCCATATTAGGACCAGTTATTAATAATATATTTGTTTTTTTATCCATAATAATGTCATTGGGGATATATTTATCTTTCATTACTTTTTCTACTACTGGATGTCTACATTCTATGAATTCAATTTCTTTATCATCTGTAAGAGTTGGTCTTACAAGTTTATTATCATCACTTACTACTGAAAAACTTTGAAGCATATCAACTTCACTTATTATTTTAGAAATTTCTTGTAAGTTTGTTATATATCTTTTTACTACTTCTCTGATATCCATGAACAACTTATACTCTAAATTAATAATTTTTTCTTCAGCACCTAAAATAATGTTTTCCTTTTCTTTAAGAAGTGGTGTTGTATATCTTTCACAATTTGCTAGTGTTTGTTTTCTATCCCATCCCCACTCATCTTTAACTAAATTCTTATTACCTTTAGTTACTTCAATATAATATCCAAATACTTTGTTATAACCTACTTTTAAATTCTTTATTCCAGTTCTTTCTTTTTCTTCTCTTTCAAGTGTTAAAATAAAGTCTTTTGATCCTGATTTAACTGTTCTTAATTCGTCAAGTTCACTATTATAGCCATCTTTAATTAATCCACCTTCATGAACTGTAAATGGTGCATCTTCATTTATTGATTTTTCAAGTAGTTCATATACTTCGTCTAGTGTTTCTAATTTTTTATCGTAGTTTAAATCTTCTAATATCTTTTTTATATTTGGTAAATGTTTTAACGAATTTTTTAGTTGAAGTAAATCTTTGGCATTTAAGTTACCATAACTTACTCTACCAGCTAAACGTTCTAAGTCATATACTTCATTTAACTCTTTCATTAAGTCATCTCTTAAAATGAATTCAGTAGATAATTTTTCTATTAAATCATAACGTCTTTCAAGTTCTTTTCTACTTGTTAATGGATTTTCTATATTATATTTTAGAAATCTTGAGCCCATGGCTGTTTTGTTTTTATCAAGTAGCCACAAAAGAGAATACATTCTATCTCCTGATCTAATAGTCTCAGTTAATTCAAGATTCTTTTTTGTGTTTCCATCAAAAATTAAATGACTTTTTTCTTTAATTACTTCTACTTTTTGAAGATGAGTAAGAGTTTGTTTTTTTGTATCAACAATATATCTTAATAGATGCTTGATAGTTGTTGTTATTCTAACATCTTCTTCATCACTATAAATGTATGAGTAGATGTCATCTTCACACAAATCATCTGTTATTGTCACTAATACATTATAGTTTGTTCTAAGCGTATTAACTAATCCTCTATCTATAGTACTATTAACTATTATTTCTGAAAAATTATTTCTTACTACTTCTCTTATAACACTATGTTCGTCTTTATCAACTATTACAACATAGAATTCACCTGTAGAAATATCTGTATAACTAATTCCATAGCAATAAGAAAAATCATATATATTACTAATATAGTTATTTGATTTCGAATCAACTCTATCATCAAGTCTTGTTCCTTTTGTTACTACTTGTATTACTTCTCTTTTTACCATACCTTTAGTAGTTTTAGGATCTTCCATTTGCTCACATATAGCAACTTTATATCCTCTTTCTATTAACTGATCTATATATCCTGCATATGCATGATGAGGTATTCCACACATTGGAACTCTTTCATCAAGACCTGCTTGCTTTCCAGTTAATGTAAGTTCTAATTCACGACTTACAAGTATAGCATCATCAAAAAACATTTCATAGAAATCTCCAAGTCTAAAAAAGATAATTGTGTCGTCATAATTATCTTTAATTTCCATGTATTGTTTCATCATTGGACTTAGTTTTTCTCTATCTACTTCATCTCTACGCATAATACTTCACCACTTTTTCTAACATTATTTATTTTAACAAATGAAAAAAAGAAAAACAAGAGATAACTCTTGTTATATTTAATCAATATTATTTAATTCTTTTAATACTTGTTTAAAATTTTTAGCTTCTATAATCTTTATTTTATATCCATGTTTTTCTTTTTCTTTTACAGCTTCTTTATAATTATCACCAGTTGGCGCTATAAAAACTGTACATTTATTTTTTACCGCACCCTTTAATTTATATTTAATTCCATCTATTTCTCCAATATTTCCTTCTTCATCTATTGTTCCGGTTCCAGCTATTTTCTTACCTTTAGTTATATCTTTATTTATTAATTGACTATATATTTCAAGTGCCATCATAAATCCACCTGATGGACCACCTTCACTCTTTTTAAATTTAATGTCTACTTTAGGACTTACTTCATATGAAATATCATTAATCAAAGATACCCCAATATATTTTTCTCCTTTTTCTTCATATATTTTTGCTGTTTTTGTATATTCTTTATTTTTTCTTTCAATTTGAATACTGACTTCACTACTATTTTCTAGATTATTAATATATTCTTTTAAATCACCAAATTTATTGATCTTATTCCCATCTATTTCTAAAATCTTATCTCCTATTTTTAAATCTGTATCCGCTTTCTCCGAAATATAATACACATATAGTCCATTATTTTTTTCTTTTATTTCTTTTTTAGCATTAGTGTATGCTACAAAAATTGCATTATTATTTGCATTTTTTAACATTATCTCATTTCTAAAATCAATGTCTTCTGTACTTTCATTATCATTATATGTATATTCACTTATACTTTCTCTTTCATATGATGGAATAATGTAGCTTAATAAATAAGTTGAAAGAGTTCCTTTTAGTTCAGAAACGTATGTTAAAGAAAAACTTCCTTTTTTCTTTTTGGCTCCTTCTACTTTTACTCTATCAGTTGCACTAATTACTCCACCACCAGTAATAATGTAATAATCAACTGGGTAAGTACATAGTATAAAAGTGATTAAAAGTACAATTAAAAACTTCCATTCATCTTTTAAAAATTTTTTTATTTTACTTAAAATATTATCAATCATTAAATCATCCTCTAAATCATTATAACAAATAGGAGAAAAAATATGACTACTATTTTTAATAATTTTACAAAAAAACTTATTTTATTTACTTTAATACTTATTTTTATACTATCTATCTTTAATTCTAAACTTGTTGTTTTTTCTGTTAAAGAATCATGCATTCTTTTTTTTAATAATCTTTTTGGACCTATTTTTATATTCTATACTTTATCAGATTTACTTATTAACTATAATATATTAAAAGTATTTAAATTAAATTTTTTTAATAGAATTTCTAAATTTTTAAATATTAATCCAAATTCTTTATTCATTATTTTCTTTAGTATGATTACAGGTTTTCCAAGTGGTAGTAAGTATATTACAGATTTTTATAACAAAAAACTAATTAATTATACTGAAGCAATATATTTGCTTACATTCACTCACTTTTCTAATCCACTTTTTATTTTGAATACCATTGGAATTCTTTTTGGAAAAAATTTATCTATTAAAATACTTTGTAGTACCTTTTTAAGTAATTTAGTTCTTGCTATTATACTTAGGCCAAAAAATAATACTATCTCTTATACAGAGTATAAAACTAATCATTCTAATATTACTTTGACTTTAACTAATTCTTTTAGGAAGACTTATCAAATTATTATGATTGTATTATCTAATTCTATTATCTTTACTACAGTTGGATATATAATTACTAAAAATATTGATAATTCTTTTTATAATCTTTTTGTTTTTGGATTACTTGATTTAACTAAAGGAATAACTTTACTTTCTAAGTTTAATTTAAATAATTTAATTAAAGGAATACTACTATGTACTCTTATATCATTTGGAGGAATTAATGTAAATATTCAAGTAAAAAGTATTATAGAAAAAGAAAAGTTACCATATATCTACTTTTTATCAGGTAGAATAATAGCAACTCTTCTTAGTATTTTGATATATTTTATAATTAATTATTTTTTATGATTGCTATTCTTAATATTAGTTTGACATAGAATCTTCGCCTTCTCCTTCAATTCCAAGAATCAAACCTGTTTTCTTATCCATTTTAAATTTATTTACAACAGAATTTGTTTCTGTAATAATAATAGTCGCCTCATAATAAGTATCAAATTCTTCTATTTTTATTGTATTATATTCATTTTTATAAAGTGAATTAATAATTTTTGTTGCCTCTTCTAAATTTATTTCTTTTGGTTTTTCTACTTTTTCTGTTTTTTCTTTTGAATCATTTGTTTTATTTTCACTGCTAAATATTATAAATATACCTGAAAAAGCAATCAACGAAACTAGTAATATCACTAATACTGTTATAACTATCTTTTTTTTCATTTTATCTTTTCCTTTTTTTTATTTTTTTGTCCACCATATTGCTACTGTTTCCGCCTCAGATCTATTTCCTGCAGCATCTATTGTGTAATAATCAAAGAATGTAGCATCATCATCACATGTTTTGTCCCATTCATCAGTTTTGATGTCTTTAGTTTCAGTACATGTACTTCCATTTGAATAATGATATTCTTTTTTTACATATCTAACTCCACTACATCCGTTTTCATATGTTGAACCTTGATCTCCATAATGGTATGTCCATCCAATGTCGTAGTGATTAACACCAGTAGTTGTAACAGTAATTGCACAAGCTACCGTATTTTTTGTACAAGTACTTTCAACTGATGTACTAGAACTATTTGCATGTACATTGTAAATGTATGGTCTTGTAGGCTTTAAACTGTCATATTTACTATAACATCCATAATTATACTGTGATCCTGATGAATAATATCTAAAATTATAATGTTTTATTTGATCTGATATCCAAGTTTTTTCAGTTTTAACTTCAGTATAAGAATTAGTACTACCTTGATTTTCTTTTTTATAATATGATTTTGTTGAATATAAAGAATAAATTTTTATTTTTCCATAATCATTTCTCCAACTACCTACTTCGTCCTCACAATATGACCAATTTGCAAGTGCTGTTACGTTTCCGCTTACTGTTGTTGAACTTGTTAACTTAGTTGAAGTACTTCCTGATTTTACCCAATCAACAAAATCATAACCATTTCTTGTTGCTCCACTACATAGTGTTCCCCATGTTGATCCATATGGTTTTGTTATACTTGTACAACTACCTGAACCACTGCTATAATTATAAGTTAAAGTATAGTTATTAGGTACACATACTGGATATAATGTTACATTGCCTGATGGTGTATAACCTCCACCAGAACTATACATAATTGATGTTCCTGTGCTTGATGTCGTAAATCCACATGTGTATCCTGTTTGAGATACTGATGGAAGACCAATGCTTCGAGCACTCCAGTCAGCATAAACTGTTACTGCTGAATTTGTGCTAATCCATTTTCCATCTGATGATGTATACCCTGTTGCACTATTTTCAAAGGCTAAAGTTTTTGTGTTTTTTAATATTTTAGGGGATGATGATAATGGTGCTATACGCCAACCATTAAATGCATATGTACTTGTAAGTGTTGTATTTGTGAAAGTAAGATTTGAAGTGTTTCTTGTTGCTTTTGAACCTGTGTTTTTTATTGTGACTGTATATTTTCTTTCAGGTAATGATGTTAGAGATGTTGGGGAAATTGATGAAGAGTTATATGTTGCTGTTACATATGTAGGATTTGCGTTAGTTGTTGCTCCATTTCCGTTTAATGTAATTCTAGTGGAATTAGGAATTAAATTTGCATAAAGTGTTAAATTTCCGTCATATTTCCATGTTCCATCTGAATATGCATCTGTCCAATAAGTTGTGTTTTTAAGATTTTTTCCATTACTATCATATACTAGAGCCCCAGTACTTGTCTTCCATCCTTTAAATGTATATCCGTCTTTAGATACCTTACCAATGCTATTATTTGACTTCTTTCCATATGTCATTGTTCTTGAAGTTGAACCTGTGTATGTTCCTCCATTTGGATCAAGCGTTAAAGTATATTTTTTCCCTTCCCAACAAGGATATGCATATACTATTGAAGTTTTATTAGTACATATATCAGTTGCACTTATATTTTTACCTGTACAACCATCATTGATATTCCAACCTGAAAATTGATATCCTGTTTTTGTTAGTGTACATAATGATTGTCCCCAACTACTTCCTATTCCTACTGTAATAGAGCCAGGAGTGCAAGTTGTATTTGGAGTTCCACTTGATGAATAATATAATGTACACTCAGTGTTTTCTTTTTCTTTAACAGAACTTAATAGTGCTAGTGGTGCAACTATCTTTATGTGATATCTATCTCCCAGTTCACTATGGTTGATTGGTATATCTATTGAAATTGTATGCCCATCTTTTACACTTATTAAATCTTCATTTAAATATGAAAATCTTAAATCATTATATTCTTTTTTAGTTGAAGTATCATCTTGAGGGTCAACATCCAAAACTGTTCCAGTTGATTCTAATTCATATTTTATATTTTGCTGTTTGTATGTTCCATCTTCTTGCTTTACAACGTCTGGATATATAATATAGTTTTCTTTGTCACTTGCAACTATGATTAGTTTTTTTTCATCGGTTCCATCCTCAAATTGCTTTTCGAATTTCAAAGTAACTTCTAATGTACCATTTTTTTTGTCATGTATTTTGTTACTATAACCTATAATTGCATAATTAGTTATATCACTTTGAATTACTCTTGAAACTGTGTTTTTATATGATTCTACATGATTTTTTACATTTTCAATTTCTTCTTCTGATTTATAATCCATTAATGTATTTAATAACGTAATAGCTACTACTGCAACTATTACAAAACACACTAATAATTCTACTATTGATAATCCTTTTTCGTTTAATTTTCTCATATACTCTCCTATTTTGCAGGTCTTAATTCAATACTAGCATAACTATAATATACTCCGTTTGAATCATCTGTTTTTTTATCTACGTGCTTTATTTCTACAATTAATCTTTTATATCCTACTTTGTAATTTTTAGTTGCATCATAATTTGGCATATTTTCTATATATAATTGGAGTGGAACTGAAATATTTTTTAAGTCATCATGTTTGCTTGCTTCAACAGGATTTATTGCTTTTTCCTTCAAATCTTTTGTACAATAATCAACCAAATATACGCTTGTAATATTTGATTCGTCTATGAAATATTGGCATTTTTGTTTATTTTCTTTTGATAAAAGTGTACATAATTCAAAAGGCCCCACAGTAGGATCAGCTTTATCAGTTATATCATCATCTTTCACCGTATTATCAAGTGGTTTGAATGTATACATTTGACCAGTTAATTTTGCGTGAACTGAATTAATTACATTAGCCGTGTCTGTCTCTATAAACGTCTTTATATAAAAAGCAATATATTTTGAGTCTAAGTCATCATAGTTTTCTGTTCTGTTATATTTTCCCATTAATGGAATATAGTTTTCAAATATAATTACAAATATTGCTGCTACGAATAGTGCACATACTAATGTTTCAGCCAAAGCAAAGCCTTTTTCACCCAATTTTCTTGACATAAAATCCCTACCTTCATATTTTCACATATTTTAATTATAAACTAATATGTAATAAAATTCCATATAATTTTTCTATTTATTTTTTTATTCATTTGCTATGATTTAATTATTTTACGTAAAACTTTTTTTATTTTCTTTATTTTGTAGTAGTTTATAAAAATAGACTAATTGTTAATTTTATTTCTTGATATTTTATATCAATTATTATATACTTGATATAGTAGAGTGTTTTGCTCTAATAGAATAAAAAGGATGGGATAAAACATGGTAGCATTTGATTTTGTCAAGTCACCTATAACTAAAATTGTCGATGCAATTATTATTGAATCTTCTAAGAAAGGTGCTAGTGATATACACTTTGACCCTAGAGATGATGGAATGATGGTTAGACAAAGAATTGATGGTGATCTTGTTGATTATACATTTATTCCTAAAGTGTATGAAAGAAATTTAACAACTAGATTAAAATTAATGTCTGGTATGAATATAACTGAAAGCAGACTTCCTCAAGACGGTGCTATAAAAGGAAAATTTGGTGTTGAAGATCTTGATATGCGTGTGTCTGCTCTACCTACAAATGAAGGAGAAAAAATAGTTATTCGTATTTTAGATTATTCTAAGAGCTTAGATGGTATAGAGGAACTTGGTTTTAATGATGAAAACTTTGTTAAACTTAAAAATATGATTGCAGTTCCTAATGGTATTATTTTAATTACTGGTGCCACTGGTTCTGGTAAGAGTACTACATCCTATTCCATTCTTCAGGTATTAAATAAAGAAGAAACAAATGTAATTACTGTTGAAGATCCAATAGAAATGAATATTGAAGGATTAAATCAAGTTCAAGTTAACTCTGAAATAGGTCTAGACTTTGCTACTGTTCTTCGTTCAATCTTGCGTCAAGATCCAAACGTTATACTAATTGGAGAAATTCGTGATAGTGAAACTGCTAAAATAGCTGTTAGAGCTTCAATTACAGGTCACCTTGTTATCTCTACAATCCATACTAATAATTCACTAGCTACTATTGAAAGACTTTTGGATATGGATGTTGAAAGATATTTACTTTCTACTGCACTTACTGGTATTATTTCTCAAAGACTTGCTAAAACTGTTTGTCAAAATTGTAAAATTACAAGACAAACTACTCCATATGAAAAGAAAGTTTTCAGTTTAGCACTAAATAAAGATGTTGATACTGTTGTAGATGCAAATCATAATGGTTGTGAACATTGTAATAAAGGTTATAGAGGACGTATTGCTATTCAAGAAGTTCTTGAAATTGATGATAATATTAGAGCAGCTTTAAATAATCCAAAAGTTGATAAAGAAGATATTAAAGAACTTGTATATGGTTCAGGTAATGTTATAACACTTCTTCAAGATGGACTTCGCAAAGTTTTAGATGGCTCTACTACTTTTGAAGAAATATATAGAATAATAGAAATTGATAATGATATTAATGATAGTTGTTATACAAGAGATGAAGATGATTTAACAGATAAGCAAAGACAAGAACTTGAAAAAGAAAGATCAAGAGAATTAAGTGAGTTAAAACGAATGGGTGATGCTTCTGCATCTAAGATGTCTAATAGCACTTCTTCAATTGTTAACTCTTCTTCAGAAGAAAATTTATTACCTCCTACAATAGATAATATAATACCAAATGTTCAGGTAAATAATTCTGATAAACCTGCTGAAGTAACTAATACCATAAATGAAAATGTTCCTGCTGTTCCAACAGAACAAGTTGCTGTTAATAATGCTTTAGAATCTTCTCTAGATTCAAATGAATCAATTAGCAACGAATCAATAATTCAACCTGATTTAAATTCTCAAGTCGTTCTTCCTGGTGAACAATCAGATGATACTCAAAATACAGATGAAGTTTCCAAAGAAGTTCAAGATAATGCAAATGAACAAAGTGTACAACCTGAGTCGCCTATTTCAATCGATAATATAGGTACTATACCGACTGTTCCTCTTGCTGCAATAGTAAATGAAGCAGTTCCAACACCAGAGAATAATAGTGCTGAAGTAACTCCAGTTATTGATATTACTCCTATTGAAACTGATAATCTTGCAAGTTCATTAATACCTGCAGTTCCTGATAATTTAAATATTCAAAATTAGACATTTAAAAATGTCTTTTTTTTAAAAAAAATAATACTATTTATTCTAGTATTATTTTTAATATTTCATCATTTATTTCTTCTACTGTTTTTACTTTATTATCTTTAATACAATTTATTTTATTCCAACCATATAGTTCTGATAATTCTATATATGAATCTATACTTCTTTGTAAGTATTCTTTATCTCTTTCTATATCATCAATTGTATCTTTGTTTTTTTCAAGTGATAATATGTATTCAATTGGAATATCAAGTAGAATTGTTTTATCTGGCTTTGGAAGTTTTAATAACCAATACTCTAATTTATCAATCCATTGATACATGTAAAATCTATCATCTTTATCAAATATTTTACTTCCTTGATAAGCCATATTAGATGTTATATATCTGTCTAATATTATATAATATCCATCGTTATAATATTCAATTATTTTATTTATATTATATTTTCTATCAGCTGCATAATATAAGGCTGCTATGTAAGGATCAACATTTGATGCACCTTCTGGAAATACTCCATTACCTTTTTTATTTAAGTAACTTTCTTCAATAATTTTTCCTGTTGGTGTATCATACATTGGAAAACTAAATCTTAAACACTTATACCCTTGTTCTGTTAAACGTTTTTCAAGAAGTTTAGACTGTGTTTCTTTCCCAGATGAATCACACCCTTCAATAACTATATATTTGCCTTTCATAGTATCACCCTCTATTAATATTATATCATTCGAACATAATTTTAGCAAATTACGTTATTATCCTCGTCAAATTCTAATAAAAAAGCTTTTCTACTTGCAAGGTAATCACACATATGGACAAAGTTTTGTTGTTTTGTTTTTGGTCTTTCCAATACTTCGTTTCCTTGATAATCTGTTGTCCAACTTCCCATATGAGTTTTAATTACTGAACACACTAATTCTCTTTCTTTATCACTAATACTTAATTTATCTTTATTTAATTCAATATATTCTGCCATTAAGATTGGATGATCAAATCGTGTATATTTTTCTTCTTTAATTCCTCTTTTTAAACCATCATGAAGGATTAATCCCATTATAATTAAATCTTTTTCTTTATCTGTATATTTTTCTCCAATACATGGATCTTCAAAAAGCTCATGTGCAAATCTAACAGCGGCTTTTGTGTGTCTAACTAACCCTCCTTCTCCTAATGCGTATTTTGGATGATATTTTCCTGTTGATGATGCAGCTTCATGGAATATATATTCTGGAAGTAAATTTATCATTGTAATACAGCTTTCTCTTACTCTATCATCTTTTATATATTCAAGTTCTTTTTCATATATTTTTTCTTTATTCATAATCCACCTCTAAAAAATCTATTAATATACTGTTAATGGTATACCATTTATCAAATGGGACTTTTATAGTATTACCTGCTATTATTACTTTATTATCTTCTATAAGTTTATTTATATCGTATATATCATATAATTCCTTATTATACTTTTCTTTAAAGTAATTTAGATTAACTCCAGTTTTTAATCTAAGTCCCAAAATCATTTCATATATTATTTTGTCTGTTATATTCAATTTTTCTTTTTCTCTTTTTATATTATTATTTATATAACTAGTAATACTTCTTGAATTTGTTATTCTTTCATCATTTATATAACTACTTGCTCCTACTCCAAATCCATAATAACATTCGTTTTTCCAATAGCAAAGATTATGTCTTGATTCAAATCCTTTTTTTGAAAAATTACTGATTTCATAATGATCATATTTATTTTCAATTAATTTTTTATGAATATATTCGTACATCAATCTATCTAATTCATCATCTATATTGCAAACTTTATCAATAGCAAACTTTGTATTATCATGTATTTCTAATGAATATGTTGATATATGTGTTGGATTTAACTCTAATATGAAATCAATATCTTTTTTTAAATCTTCTATATCTGTATTTTCAAATCCATACATTAAATCAATATTAATATTCGATATTCCTATTTTTTTTGAATAATTTATAATTTTTTTTACTTCTTCTATTTCTAATTCTCTATTTATTTGTCTTAAGACATTTTTATTTGTTGTTTCTAATCCAAAACTAAGTCTATTTACTCCATATTCATTTAGTAAATCTATTTTTTCTTTTGTTATACTATCGAAGTTACATTCAAAAGTTATTTCTGTTTGTCTATCATGATTTAACTTTTCTATTATTTCAAATAATTTTTTTAGTTCTTCTATATCCAAACAAGACGGAGTACCTCCTCCTATATATATAGTTTCTTGATACTCTCCTTTATAAATATCTTTTATTTCTTTTTCTAATGATTCTAGGTATTTGAAAACTAGTTTTTTATCATAAAATACCTTACAAAAATCACAATAAGAGCATATTTTCTTACAAAAAGGTATATGTATATAAGTATGACTATTATCTTTTTTTACATCCATTAAATTTTCCATCTTCTGTTTTTTCTATATCATTACGTTTACTGGATGTAGTACCGCCTTTTGATAATCCTTCTTTTTTATTATCTTTTCTTTTTTTCTTTACAAATGCTAATACACTTGCTTGTTCTTCTGTTAATTCATCTATTGGTAAAAATTCACCATTTTCTCTTTTTCTAATATTTTCTTCTAAAAATACTTTTTCTAGATTTTCAGTTAAATCTCTTCCTACAGTAGAAGATGATGTTTCTATTCCCATTAGTGATAAAGTTTGTGCTAATCTTTCATCTGTTATTCTTCCATCATTATCTATAAAAACTTTTAGTGTTGTTAAAACTCTTTTATTTCTTTCTATTGTTTTTTTCTCTTTTCTTTTAACTTGTTCTTCTCTTGTCATTAATTATTACTCCCTTCTGTACTTAATACGCTCATAAATGCTTCTTGTGGAAGTTCTACACTTCCTATTTTTTTCATTTTCTTTTTTCCTTCTTTTTGTTTTTCAAGTAATTTTTTCTTTCTTGTTATATCTCCACCATAACATTTTGCAAGCACATCTTTTCTTAAAGCTTTTACTGTAGAACGCGCTATTACATGGTTTCCTATTGCTGCTTGAATTGGTATTTCAAATAATTGTCTAGGTATTGATTCTTTTAATTTTTCAACTACACTTCTTCCTCTATTATAACTAAAGTCTTTAAATACAATTGTGCTTAGTGCATCGATCACTTCTCCATTTAATAATATATCCATTTTTACTAATTCACTAGGCCTATATCCAATTAATTCATAGTCAAATGATGCATATCCTTTAGTAAATGATTTTAATTTATCAAAGAAATCATATACAATTTCGGCAAGTGGAATTTCATAATGCAAATTAACTCTTTCATCATCTATATATTCCATTGAAATATATTTTCCTCTTTTATCTTGACATAGTTCCATTACACTTCCTATATATGTTGAAGGAGTAAAAATATTTGTTCTTACATATGGTTCTAATGTTTCTTTATATTTGCTTTTATCAGGCATATCACTTGGTGCATCAATCAATATTTCTTCTCCATTTGTTAAAATTATTTTGTATACTACTGATGGAGCTGTTGTGATAATATCTATATTAAATTCTCTTGTTATTCTTTCTTTTATTATATCCATGTGTAAAAGTCCTAAAAAACCACATCTAAATCCAAAACCTAGAGCACTTGATGTTTCAGGTGAGAATTCAAGGGATGCGTCGTTAAGTTTCAATTTATTTAATGCATCTCGAAGAGCTTCAAACTTAACACTTTCTACTGGATATAGTCCACAAAACACCATCGATTTCATTGGCTTATAACCTGGAAGTGCTTCACTTGTAAAATGCTCTTTAGAGGTAATTGTATCCCCTACTTTTACCTTTGATATGTCTTTGATTGATGCTACTATATGTCCTACTTCACCTGTAACAAGTTCTTTTTTTGCTACTTCTTTTGGTGTATTAATAAATAATTCTGTTACTAAGTAATCAGAATCTGATTCTATCATATGAATGGTATCACCAACTTTTAATGAACCATTCATTACTCTAGCAGCGATAACTACTCCTCTATACGAATCATATATACTATCAAAAATAAGTGCTTGTAGAGGGTTATTCTTATTTCCTTTTGGAGCAGGAACTTTTCTAATTATTTCTTCAACTAATTCTTTTACTCCTACACCTGTTTTTGCACTTGTAAGAATTATTTCATCTTTTTCAAATCCAAATATCTTATTTAGCTCTTCTTGAACCTTTTCTACATTTGCACTTGGAAGATCTATTTTATTTATTACTGGTATTATTGTTAAATCATTATCAAGGGCTAAAAACATATTTGCAAGTGTTTGTGCTTCTACTCCTTGTGTTGCATCAACAACTAGTATTGCTCCATCACATGATGCAAGACTACGAGATACTTCATAAGAAAAGTCTACATGCCCTGGAGTATCTATTAAATTAAGTAAATACTCTTCATTTTCATACATATATGTCATTGTTGCTGTGTTTAGTTTTATTGTTATACCACGTTCTCTTTCTATATCCATAGAATCAAGGATTTGATCTTTACTTTCTCTTTGAGTAATTGCACCACATGTTTCTAGTATTCTATCAGCAAGTGTACTCTTACCATGATCAATATGTGCTATAATTGAAAAATTTCTTATATTTTCTTGTTTCATGTATTTCACCACTAGGCTAATTATACCATAATGTAGTATTTATTGGAAGAAATAACTTTATTGTTATAAGTTTATTTTTTGTGTATAATAGTTTTGTGATTTATATGAATGAAGAGAATTTAATAAAATATTATAATAAGTTTAATGAAGACAAAAGACTTAAAACAAAACATGGTAGGGTTGAGTACTTAACTGCTATGAAATATATAGAAAAGTATTTGAAAAAAAACAATAATCCTAAAATACTTGATATTGGTGCAGGATGTGGTGCTTATTCTATTCCACTTAGTGAAAAAGGAGAAGTCACTGCTTTTGAACTTGTTAAACATAATTTAAAGGTAATTGAAAAAAATGATAAAGATAGAAAGATTAGACTAATTCATGGTAATGCAATTAATTTAAAAAAAATAGAAGATAATATTTTTGATATAGTTCTTCTTTTTGGACCAATGTATCATTTAATTAGTATGGATGAAAAACTAAATGCTTTAAATGAGGCTAAAAGGGTTGTAAAAAAAGGTGGTTTAATATTTATTAGTTATTGTATGAATGAATATGCTGTTATTACTCATGGATTTAAAGATGGATATATTCTTAATGAAAAAGAGAAACTTGATAAGGATTTTAAAATAATATCTAAAGATGATGATTTATATTCATATGTTAGGTTAGATGATATTAATTATTTAAAGATGCAATCAGGATTAAAAAGGGTTAAAATAATTAGTCAAGATGGACCAACTGAATATTTAAAGAAAGAGATAAATAGTATGGATGAAGATACTTTTAATTTTTACTTAAATTATCATTACAGCATCTGTGAAAGAAAAGAACTATTAGGCTCTTCAAGACATATACTTGATATATTAAAAAAGATGTAGAAATTATTATCTACATCTTTATTTTTCGATAATTATAGTAATTGGTCCATCATTTTGTATTTCTACATTCATGTAACTACCAAATTTACCTGTTTCAACATGTATTTTTTCACTTAGTTTTTCGTTAAATTCGTTGTACAAAGGTTCTGATAATTCTCCTCTTAATGCTTTTATATAACTTGGACGATTTCCTTTAGAACAGTCACCATATAATGTAAATTGTGATACTGAAAGTATTTCTCCTCCAACTTCTAATATACTTTTATTCATTATTCCATTTTCATCATCAAATACTCTTAGATTAAGTACTTTATTAACCATCCAATCGATTTCTTTTGATGAATCACCTTCAGTAAATGATACTAGTAGTACTAATCCTTTATCTATCTTTCCTATAACTTTTCCTTCTACAGATACTTTAGATTTACCACTTCGTTGAGCTACTACTTTCATCTCATAAACCTTTCTACTTTTGTTATATAATTTTCCTTTTCTAAATTAAATATTAAATTATTTAATTGGTTTAAATCTCTTACATAACAAGTTACTTCATATACATATACATCTGTTTTAAATATAGTTTTAATTCCATCCACATTTACATCACATTTAGTAACTTTTTGAATAATGTCAGCCATATGATTCTCATTTGAATTTGAATGAACAAGTAATTCTGATAAATATCTTTTATTTGATTTATCATCCCATCTTACTTCAACTAATCTATCATCAATATCTTCCATGTTATGACAATTTACTCTATGTATTGATATACCATTTCCTTTTGTTATATACCCAAGTATTTCGTCTCCAAATATAGGATTACAGCAATTAGCAAGACTAACTCTTACACTATCAATTCCACTTACTATTATGTCAGTGTCTTTATCTTTTTTTATTGCCATAACCTTTTTAGGTGCTTCTTTTTCAAGATAAGGTTTATCTATGATATTTATAACTGATCCTGCAGCATTTTTTCCATTACCAACATTTAAGAATAATTCTTCTATGTCATTTACTTTAATAGACTCTAATATTTTATCTAAGTTATCTCCTGAGAATATATCATTAAATGGTAATTTTCTTTTTCTTAATTCTTTCTCTAGTGCGTCTTTTCCTCTTTCGATATAAACTTCTTTTTCACTCTTAGTAAAGAAGCTTTTTATCTTATTTCTAGTAGCAGTACTTTTTACAAATTTAATCCATTCTTTTGATGGAGTACTACTTTTATTTGTATTTATTTTAACTATATCTCCATCTTGTAGATTATAATTAAGTGGAACAATATTATTATTAACAATAGCTCCTGTTGCTGTTTCTCCTACCTTAGTATGTATTTTATAAGCAAAATCTATTGGTGTTGCGTCTTTTGGAAGCTCTATTACATCTCCTTTTGGAGTAAAACAGTAGATATTGTTGTTTAAAACTTCGTCTCTTACAACATTAACAAAATCTTCACTACTTAGTTTATCATTTGATAAATCTATAATTGATTTAAAGAATTGTAATTTTTGTTCTGTTGATGACTGCATTGATGTTTTAGTTTGATTTACATTTTTATTTTCCTTGTATGCCCAATGAGATGCAATACCATTTTCAGCAATCTCATCCATTTCATATGTTCTTATTTGTATTTCAAATAAGTAACCGCCTATACCAAATACAGTTGTGTGAAGAGACTGATACATATTTGTTTTTGGCATTGCTATATAATCTTTAAATCTTCTTGGCATTGGTCTATATTTAGAATGAATTATTCCTAGTGCCAAATAACATTCTTGCTTCGTTTCAACTAAAATTCTAAGTGCACTTAAATCATATATCTCACTAAATTTCTTACCTTTATTAAGTTTTCTATATATACTATATATACTTTTAGCTCTACCTAATATTTCATGATTGATGTTGTGCTCATTCAATAAATCGGTAACACTTGTCATCATTTCTCCGACAGTATGTTCTCTTTCTATTTTAGTTTTATTTAATTTTTCAGCTATATCATAAAATATATCTGGTTTTAAATATCTTAGTGATAAATCTTCAAGCTCACTCTTTATCTTGTGTATTCCTAAGTGATCACCTATTGGAGCTAGAATTTCTAGTGCTTCTTTTGCTATTTTTTTCTGTTTTACTTCTGGAAGAGCCCAAAGGGTTCTCATGTTGTGAAGTCTATCTGCAAGTTTTACAATTATTACTCTTACATCTTCACTCATTCCAACAATTATTTTTTTATAATATTCAATTAAATATTCGTTTTCTGTTGAAAAATGAAGTCTAGAAATTTTGGTTACACCTTCAACTAATTTTGTAACTGTTTCTCCAACTATGTGTGCCATTTCTTCACGTGAACAATCACAATCTTCAAGAACATCGTGAAGAAGTGCTGCTTCTATTGTTTCACTATCGGCATAAATTGTTGTAAGTATCATTGCAACGTTTAAAGGGTGAACTATATAAGGTTCACCACTTTTACGAAATTGACCCTCATGCTTTTCTTCAGCAAGTGTGTAGGCCTTTTTAATATTTTCTAATTCTTCTTCATCTTTTATATAAACTTTTATTTTCTCCATTACATCTTCAAATGTAATTAGATCAAAACTGTGTGCCATATCATCACTCCAAACTATTTTTTAGCAATTAACACCCTTAATTAATTTCTCTTTTATTTCATCATCGTATACTTTCTTTTGTTTCTTTTCTTTTCCAATATTTTTTGATTCTAATATTGTAAATATCGCAAGCGCTATAAAGATAGATGAATATGTACCAGCTATACATCCTATTAACATAGCTGCATTAAATCCAAATATATCTTTAGGTCCAAATACCATTAATGCAATTATACATATTATTGTTGTTAATGATGTAAGAATTGTTCTTGTAAATGTTTCTCTTATACTCTTATTTACAATTTCTTTTAATAAATCTTTTGTCATTTTCTTTTCATTTTTGCCAAGATTTTCTCTTACTCTATCAAAACATACAATTGTGTCATTTATTGAGTATCCTACTATTGCAAGTACTGCTGCTATAAACATTGTGTTTACTTCTAGTCTTGAAAGTGCAAATACTGCAAACATCATTAATACGTCATGAACAAGTGCTGATATTCCACCTATTGCATAACTAAATTTAAATCTAATTGATACATAAATAATTATTCCAATTAATGAAATAAGTACTGAGAAAATAGCATTTTTAATAAGATCTTTTTTTACTACATTACTTATTACGTTAATGTCTACACTTGCATCATATTTATCTTTAAAATAATTTTTAACTTTTTCAACTTTTGTTTCATCAAACACATTTGTTACAACTATATCTGTTTCTTTGTTATCAATTGTAATTGAACTAGATGTTAATTTTAACTCTTTAATATCTTTTTCTATTTCTGCTTTTGAAAGTTTTTTGCTTGTAACTAATGAGATATCACTTCCTGATTTAAAATCTATTCCTAGATTTAATCCTTTAGCAGGAATCATTATAGCTCCAGCTATTATAACTATTATTGAGAATGCTGCAAAGAATTTTGTTTTACCAACAAAGTCAGTATTTTTAAATGGTACTTTCTTTACTTCTTCATTTTTACTTACATCAGGAATATCTTTTTTTCTCACATTTATAAATAAATTTGTTTTATCATCAAAAAATTTACTCTTTACAAATACCCCTAATAATTTTCTTGTTAAGAATACCATAGTAAGCATTGTTACAGCTATAGTAATCATTGACATTGTTGCATAACCTTTTATGCTTGATTCACCAAATTTAAACATTATAATTGCTATAATTAGTGTTGTAAGGTTTGCATCAATTATAGAAGAAAGAGATGATTTTGTTCCTTCCTTATATGCATACTCTAGGCTTCTTCCTTTATATAATTCATCTTTAATTCTTGAGAATGTTATAACAACTGAATCTATTGCCATTCCTATACCTAATATTAAAGCTGCAATACCAGGAAGAGTTAATACTCCACCTATTGTCCAGAATACTAAAAATACTAGTATTGTATAAATTAACATTAATATTCCTGAAATTAATCCAGAAAAATGATATGCAAAAAGCATTATAACAACAATTAAAATAAATCCTATTATTCCTGCTAGAACGATTTTACTAAATGTTCCTGCTCCAAAACTTGCTTCTACAGTTTTACTTGATAATTCAGTAAGTCTTGATGGAAGACTACCTGAATTAATTAATGTTGCAAGAGTTGTTGCTTCTTCTGTTGTGAAGTTTCCTTGAATAATAACATCTCCTGCAAATGCTTCTGAAACAGTTGCAGCACTTATACATTTACTTCCACTTGTTCCACATTTTGAAGCTTCAGCTGCATAACTATCTTTTCCTTCTTCAAAATCTAACCAGATGACTATTCTATTTTTACCGTCTTCTTTATCTTTTATTCTATTTGTTACTGTATAGAACTTATCTTTTGAATTATTTTTAATACTTAAAGATACTGCAGGTTTACCACTACTATCTTCAGTAACTTTACTTCTTGAACTTAAAATATCACTTGTCATTAATAGATTATCATCTATATCTCTAAATGATAATGTAGCAACAGTTGATAATTGTTTTCTTGCTTGATCTTCATCTTTTACTCCGGCAAGTTTAACTCTTATTCTATCATTTCCTTCAAGAATAATTTCAGGTTCACTTACTCCAAGTGAATCTATTCTGTTTCTAAGTATTTCGTATGTAGCTTCAAGTTTTTCACTTGTCATTTTTGAACCATCGATAGGCTCTGCTTTGTATAATACTTCAAAACCTCCCTGTAAATCTAATCCAAATTTTAGATTCTTAAATAATGGTTTAAATGAAAAACAAATTCCAACACTTACTAGTAATAGAATGATTGTTAATGTTATTGTTTTTCCTAAACCAATTTTCTTTTTTTCTTTTTTTGATGTTTTTTTAGTTTGTTTTTTATCCATGTTTACACCTCATTTTGCCTTTCACAATAATAATTATAACTAAATTTTATAAAATGAACAAGAAAATATACAAAAATAAAGAAAAAAGTTGTATATATATTTTAATACAACTTTAAAATATTTTATTTTTTACTTACTATATAATCCTCTATGTCTTCTCTTTCTAGATGCATTATATAACTTACAATGTCACTCAATACTAAGTTTTTTGAATTCTTAAAAATATTTTCACTTAAATAATTCCATATATCTTCTTCTTTTACTTCTAAACCTTTTCTTTTTAATTCATGTTTTTTGCTAACTAAAGCCGGTAATACTCTATCATATAATTCTTTTAAAGTCCTAAATTCCATATCCATAATCATCATTCCTCATTTCATTTTAGCTCTTGGAAAATTATTATAATAAACACTTTTTAAGTGATCTGTTGTTACATGTGTATATATTCCTGTTGCGGATATACTTTCATGTCCTAATAGTTTTTGTACACTTAATATATCACATCCCTCATTTAAAAGATGTGTTGCAAAAGTATGTCTTAACATATGTGGTGAAATATGTTTACTCAAATCTGTTTCTTTTATTATTTTATCTAATATATCTCTTACTCCTCTTTCAGTAAGCTTTGTATGCTTATTGTTTATAAATAGATAATCTAAACCTTTTTCATTTAACTTTTTATATCCATCTTTCAAATATAATTCTAGTATTTCTTTGGCGTATTCACCAAAATGAACTAGTCTTTCTTTATTTCCTTTTCCGAGTATTTTAATTGTTAAATCATACATATTTATTTCTTTTACTTTTACATTTACAAGTTCACCTACTCGCATACCAGATGCATATAATAATTCTAAAATCAATCTATTTCTTTGGCCAAATGGATCTTTTAAATCTGGTACACTAAATAATTCTTCTAATTCGTTATACTCGAAATATCTTGGTAATCTTTTTTCTTTTTTTGGGCCATTTATATAGACAAATGGATTAGAATCAGTTTCTTCTTTTGTAATTAAAAAATTATAAAATGTTCTTAATGCACTTAAGTTTCTACAAATAGATGAATTTTTTTCTTTTTTTTCCTCTTTTAAATATCTTAAAAAATTTCTTAAGTCTGTATATTCTACTTTTTTATAATTTAAACCTTCTCTTTCTAAATATTCTTTATATAAATTTAAATCATCTTTATAGCTTGTTATTGTATAATCGGAATAATTTCTTTGATACTTTAAATACTCTATAAAGTTTTCTATATTTTTATTCATTTTTTATCATCTCTTTCCACGATAATACCAAGAGATTTTTTCTAATTCTTTTTTATATTTTTCGTCGTATATTCCAAGAAGATTTGGCTCTTCTCCTCGATCTAATGAATCTTTATATGCTTCTTCCATGAGTTTTCTATATAACATTTCTTCTGTTACTATTTCGCTTGATTTTTTTCTGTTTACTTTTGCAGAACTATTTTTCTTTGAGTTTTTTACTCTTAAATTCTTAATATGAACTGAATCTCTTATATAATCATATATTCTTCTTAAATCATAATAATTTCTATCATCCATAGTATCGTTTTCTTTATCTAATTTATGATTTAAAGTGATTTTTAATAAATCATAGAAATGTGAATATGCTTGTTTTTCTCTTTCAGTTATAGGTTCATCTACTTTTTCTAAAAAATATTTTGTACTATAAATTCCACTTATTCTAGTATATTCAGTATTAAATATATCTCTAAACATGTAAAAGAGTTTTGAAATAAACTTTCCATTATTTTCTTTTTTGAGTACTGTTGTTATTGTGCTTACTAATTTTTTAGGAGATTTTAATGCATTGTTTTCTTTAAAAAGTGGTCTTACATATGTAAAAGTTTCTCTATCTATATCTATTACACCGATAGTGCCTTTTCTTCTTTCTAGGTCACTTATTTTTTTAAAATATGAATCATTAATATTATTTATATCTTTAATTCTTTGTGCTACTTTTGGATCTTTCCTAAATTCTTCTTCATTTTCAAACTGTTCTGTTATTTTATCTATTTCTTTTAATGAATTAAAGTCAGTATCTATTATTGGCCTATAAAAATTTGATGAACATATTAAACATAACCTATATTTTGCCATACGTACCCTCCTATTTAGTTAAAATATATCATAATAAAATTCAAAAGTAAAATAAAAAGCATAGTTTTACTTAACTATACTTTTATTTATCTTTTCTTTTTAATAAAAAATATTTTATGCTTTCTAATTCTTCTTTGTATTCATCATTATATATATCTAATAGAGATGGATTTCTTCCTTCTTCTAACGCGTCATTATATGCTTTTTCCATTAATCTTCTATATAGCATATCTTCATTAGTTATCTCACTTGATTTTTCTTTATTTAGTTTACTATGTTCTAATTCTTCAATATCTTTATCATTAATTCTAACTCTATCATTATAAATATGGCTATCTAAATAATCGCTCATTATTCTTAGTAAAAAGTATTTATCATCATTAATCTTATCTTCTACTTTATCTATGCCAAATTCTAATGTTTCTTTTATTAAAGAAATAACTCTATTGTAATATTCTTGTTCTTTTTTTCCTACTGGATGTATATTCCCACCATAATATAGAGAATTTTTCATTTTATTTATTCCTCTATATTGGTTATATGGTGTATAGAATGTGCTTCTATAATTTAGTATAAAACCTGATAATAGTTTTATATCATTTTCTTCTTTTAATCTTTTTATAATTGAATTAATAAGTTTTTTGGGTGAAGAATATCTTTTACTTACTTTATATAATGGTTTAATAAACCTTACATTTTTGTCTTCTTCTTCGATAATTGCTACTCTTCCCTTTTTTGCTTTATTGCTTTTAATACTCATAATATAACCATAAAGAGAAGCTTGAATATTATCTATTCTTTCTTTTATAGATAAATCGTTTCTAAATGATTCTTCAGTATCATAATTAGACGTTATTTTATCTATTTCTTTTAAGTCAGTAAATTCTTTATCTATTAGTTTTGCATAAACTCTAGTTGAATAAAATAAACATAATTTATATTTTTTCATACCTATCCCTCTTATCCAAATAATATAGCATACTAATAATTAAATTAAAAGAAAAAAGCAAGTTATTTATCTATACTTGCTTTTACAAATGAGTCGAATAATGGATGTGGTCTATTTGGACGTGATTTAAATTCCGGATGGAATTGACATGCTATGAAATGTTTATGTGATGGCAATTCAATTATTTCTACTAAACCACTTTCTGGATTTATTCCTGAGAATACTAAACCTTTTGACTCTAATTCTTCTTTATATTTATTATTAAATTCATAACGATGTCTATGTCTTTCTTTTATAAGTTCACTCTTATAATCAGCATAAGCTAATGTATCTTTTTCTATTTTACAATCATAGTTACCTAGTCTTAATGTACCACCTTTATTAATAACTGCTTTTTGATCACTCATTAAGTCAATTACAGGATTGTTACATAATTCATTAAATTCGCGTGATGATGCATCTTTTATACCACATACATTTCTTGCAAATTCAATTACTGCAACTTGCATTCCAAGACAAATTCCTAAATATGGAATGTTGTTTTCTCTTGCATAATTGCATGCTTTTATTTTTCCTTCTATACCACGTGAACCAAATCCTCCTGGGACAAGAATTCCTTTACTCTTTCCTAATATTTTTTTGATATCTGCATCTGGTTTTTCAAGCGATTCAGAATCTACCCAATTAATTTTAACTTTAGTTTTATATTTATATCCAGCGTGTTTTAATGCTTCTTTTACTGAAAGATATGCATCTTCTAGTTCTACATATTTTCCAACTAGTGCTATTTCTACTTCGCTTTTTAGGTTATTAACTGTTTTAACTAAATCTTCCCAATATTTTAATTTACTTGGAGCAGCCCCTAATTTGAAATGATTTAATATAATATCTTCAATTTGTTGCTTATGAAAATTTAGTGGTATTTCATAAATATTATTTACATCTTTTGCTTCTATAATATTATCTATTGGAATACTTCCGAACAATGAGATTTTTTTCTTAATGCTGTCTCCTAAATCTACTGGTGCACGTGTAACAATTATATCTGGTTGAATACCAAGACGTCTTAATTCTATAACACTGTTTTGTGTTGGCTTTGTTTTTAGTTCGTTTGAACCAAATAGATAAGGTACTAATGTAGTATGAACAAATATTGTATTTTCAAGTGGTTGTTCATTTCTAAATTGTCTTAGAGATTCCATCATAACACTTGATTCAATATCTCCTACTGTTCCTCCTATTTCTGTTATTACAATATCAGCACCAGATGATTTTCCTGCTTCATATATTTTATTTTTAATTTCATTTGAGATATGAGGCACTATTTGAATTGTTGCTCCTAAATAATCTCCTCTTCTTTCTTTCTCTATTACACTTGAATATACTTTTCCATTTGTAATGTTAGAAGTATAGTTAAGTTCTTCATCTATAAATCTTTCATAGTGTCCTAAATCTAAGTCTGTTTCACATCCATCTGCAGTTACAAATACTTCCCCATGTTGAATTGGTGACATAGTTCCAGGATCTACATTCATATAAGGGTCAAATTTTTGCATAAAAACTTTATATCCTTTAGCTTTTAGTAGTAACGCTATTGAACTAGCTGTAATTCCCTTTCCTAAACCAGAGCAAACTCCTCCAGTTACAAATACATATTTTGTCATAAACACACCTCCCAAAATTCAAAAAAAATCCCCGAGAGTTTTCTCTCGAGGCTCTCTTAAAGTATATCACTTTTCTACTTTAAGTAAAATATTTTTTTTGAAAATTTATTTTTATTTTTCATAGTCACAACTACTACATTTAATTTTTCCATTTTTTTCAACTAGGTATTTACCGCAATTTGGACAATTTTCTGGAAGTGGCTTATCCCAACTTGCAAACTTACATTTTGGATAATTTGTACAGCCATAGAAAACTTTACCTTTTCTAGTTGGTTTTTCTACTATTTTTCCTGAACAATCTGGACAATCCATTATTTCTACTACTTTCTTTTCTTCTTTTTTTATGTACTTACATTCTGGGTAATTACTACATGCAGTAAATTCTCCAAAACGACCTTTTCTAATTACTAAAGGATTACCACATTCTGGACATGTTTCTCCAGTTTCTTGTGGAGCTTTTTTCTCCATTTCTCCAAATGCTTCTTTTACACGTGGTTCAAATAATTTATAGAATTCATCAAGTACTTTGTTCCAAACGGCTTGCCCTTCAGCAACTAAGTCTAAGTCTTTTTCCATTGCTGCTGTGTATTTAACATTGATTAAGTCTGAGAAGAATTCTTGCAGTTTATCTGTTGTTTCAATACCAATTTCTGTTGGCTTAAACTTTTTATCTTCAAGAGTAACATATGCTCTTTCTTTTAAAGTATCAATTATTTTTGCATAAGTAGAAGGTCTACCTATTCCTAGTTCTTCCATTTCTTTTATTAATTTTGCTTCAGTATATCTTGCTGGTGGTTTTGTGAAATGTTGTTCTTTTTCTACTATGTTTGTTTTATATATTTTATTTTCTTCAAGTACTGGAAGTATAACATCTTCTGATGATTCATAATCTTTATATATTTTTAAATATCCATCAAAGATTAACTCTTGACCAGTTACTTTAAATTTATAATCATTATTATCTAATATAATTGTTGTTTTATTTACTTTTGCATCAGCCATTAATGATGCAAGTGTTCTAATATAAATTAATCTATAAAGTTTATATTCATCTGGTGTAAGGAATTCTTTCATCTTACTTGGCTCTCTATTTACACTAGTTGGACGAATAGCTTCGTGTGCATCTTGTACATTATCGTTTTTCTTAGCTTTCTTTGTGTAACCTACATATTCTTTGCCATATTTATCATTAATATATGCATATGCACTTTTTATATATTCATCACTTAAACGAATTGAATCAGTTCTCATGTATGTAATTAAACCTACTGTTTCAGTACCAATATCAATACCTTCATATAGTTTTTGAGCAATTGACATAGTCTTTTTTGCAGGAAAACCTAACTTTGTTGATGCTTCTTGTTGAAGTGTACTTGTTATAAAAGGAGTTTTACTTTTTTTAGCTTGAGCTTTTTTCTCTACACTTTCAACTTTATAATCTTCTGATAAATTGTTAATTACATTATCAGCTTCTTCTTCTGTTTTTAACTCAATTTCATCATTTTTATATTTAAATAAATTTGCTTCAAACTCAGGTTCTTTGAATATACTTTTAATAGTCCAATATTCTTCTTCATTAAAAGCTTCTATTTCTCTTTCTCTATCAACTATTAGTTTAAGAGCAACACTTTGCACACGTCCTGCACTTTTAGCTCCTATTTTTGATTGTAATAATTTACTTAATCTAAAACCTATTATACGATCTAATATTCTTCTTGTTTCTTGACTTTTTACTAAATTATCATCTATTACTGTTGGATTATTTATTGCTTCTATTACTTTATCATGAGTTATCTCATGAAAAAGTACTCTACTGTAGTTATTATCTTTTATTCCAAGTGCATCTTTTAGATGCCAACTTATTGCCTCTCCTTCACGGTCAGGGTCGGTTGCAAGATACACGTAACTTGAATCTTTTACATCTTTTTTCAAATCTTTAATTAGATTAGTTTTACCTTTTACAGGAATATAATCTGGTTTAAATCCATTTTCAATGTCTACTCCTAAACCATATTGTCCTTTTGTTGATAAATCTCTAATATGTCCTTTCGAAGATACTACTTTATAGTCTTCTCCTAAGTACTTTTCTATTGTTTTACTTTTACTTGGGCTTTCGACAATAACTAATTTTTTTGGCATATAACCACTCCTTTGTACATTACATTTATACATAATGAATGTAATTTTGTCAAATCTTTTATATTAATATTATAATGATAATTTTAGAAAAATATCAATTTATTTTATTTTTTTTAAAATATCACGTGAGGCTACTATTCCTGTTGCGGCAGCTGTTACTATATTTCCAGCTTTTCCTGCTCCATCTCCAACAAAGTAAATATTTTCACCTTCTATTTTCATATTATTATCTGTTTCTATTTCATTACTAAAGAATTTAATTTCTGGTCCATATAGAAGCGTTTCTCCATTATTAACTCCTGGAATTATCTTATCAAGAACTTCTAGTCCTTCTTTTATATTTGTAATTATTCTATGTGGTAGAACAAGAGCTAAATCACCTGCTACATAGTCTTTAAGTGTTGGTTCAACGAATCCTTTATTAATTCTCTTATCTGTTGATCTTCTTCCTCTTCTTAAGTCTTTTAATGTTTGAACAATTGGTTTTCCTCCACCTAAAGTATTTGCTATTTTAGCTATTGCTTCTCCATATTCACGTGTGTTAGTTACAGGCTCTGTAAGATTTACTTTTGAAATAAATGCAAAGTTTGAGTTATTACTCTTAACATCTTTTAATGCATGACCGTTTACGCATATATATCCATAATAGTTTTCTTTTGCTACAAAGCCTCCTGGATTAGTACAGAATGTCCTTATTTGATCATCATATGTTTTTGTTTGTATAAAAATAGTTGGATCATAAATTATATTTGTTAGTTCTTCAAGTATCTCTTTTCTTGTTTCAACACGAACTCCTATTTCAATACTTTGAGATGTATATGGTACATTTAATTCTTCTGATAAAGATTGTACCCATTTAGCTCCTGTTCTTCCTGGAGCAACTATAACAAATTTAGTTTCAATTTCTTCTTTTTCTTTTCCTTTAGTATAAATTACTTTATATGAATTTTTTTCTTTCTTTATTGTCTCAACATGTGTATTTGAAAGACAATCGATTTTTTGGTTTTCTAAATAATTAGTAAAATCTTCAATGTATTTAGGCAGTTTATCACTTCCTAGATGTTTTTGTTTAATTATTAATAGATTTGCTCCTGCTTTTGCAATTTTTTCTTTTATTTTTAGTGCTTCATCCATATTACTTGGATAAACATCACTATCCATACCAAATTCATTAAATACTTCTTCAGTGTAATCAATTAAATTTTCTGCTTCACTTATTGACATATATTTATATAAATCGCTTTTTCCTAGTTTTGGAATAAAGTTAAGTTTACCATCAGAAAATGTTCCTGCTCCTCCATATCCAGATAATATATTACAAGGTTTACAGTTTAAACACTTAGTTTTATTTTCATTCATAGGACAAAATCTTTTATCAGCTTTTTTTCCTTCATCTAAAATAGCTATTTTAAGATTTTTGTTATTCTTAATTAATTCATAGGCACTAAATAAACCACTAGGTCCTGCTCCTATTATTACAACGTCATACATTACTATTCTCCTTTCTTCTCTAAGATATAATCTCTTACTGGTCCAAATGTTTTTCTATGTTCTTTTATTATTCCATATTTTTTTATAGCATCCATATGGGCTTTTGTTGGATAACCTTTATTTTTCTTAAATTCATACATAGGAAATTTTTCATCTAATTCATACATCATTCTATCCCTTGTCACTTTAGCAATTACACTTGCTGCAGATATTGTTATACTTTTTAAATCACCCTTTATTATTGATGTTGTTGGAATATCTAATTCAAGAGGCATAGCATCAATTAATATATGTTCTGGTTTTACATCACAGTTATCTATTGCTTCTTTCATAGCTAGTTTTGTAGCCTCATAGATATTTACTTCATCAATAACACTTTCATCTTTTATACCTATACCTATTGAAATAGCTTGCTTTTTTATTTCTTCAAAAAAATAGTCTCTCTTTTTTTCACTTAATTTCTTTGAATCAGTTAATCCATCTAAATTAAAGTTTTCTGGAAGAATTACACATGCAGCCACTACTGGTCCAACAAGTGGGCCACGTCCTACTTCATCTACTCCAGCAATTAATTTAATTCCTTCACTTCTTAGATTTCTTTCATATTCATAATTATCTATTTGTTTTAATTCTTCTTTTGTCATATTATTCCTCGCTATCCAAAATAATTGTAACACAAAATAATTATCTGAATAAATTTTTTATTTTATTTTTTTTATATCTTATATCTTCTGATGCTTTATATAAACTACTTGATGTACTATATTCTCTTACATATGCCTCATTTAAAGCTAATGAGATTGGATTTTGTACAATGTATGAATAATTTCTTGATTCTATAGTTTTATCTTTTAATCTCATATCACTAAATACATATTCTTTTTCTTTATCTAAATAGTGTATAAATGGTGCTTCTCCTATTTCATTCATTTCAATGTCATAAATATAAACTGATGCTGAGAAGTCTATTAAAATTGATTCTATATTTTCATTTTCTGCAATAGTAATCATGTTATATGCATGTCCTTCGGGTTTAAATTTTGCTTTCTTTTTTTCCCATTTTCTTTTCTCTAATTTTTCTACTTCTAATTCTTCTTTAATGTCTTCTATATTTGTAAATGATTTAATAATTATTTCCTCATCATCAATAAACTCTGGTATATATTCACAAACCTCTGATATACGTCTAATTGTTCCCATTACATATTTCACATCAAATCCTAAGAAAGATAAAATATTTTGAGCCATAACTCCTATTTCACTGCACATTGCATTTCCTTTTCCTTTAAACATGCTATATTTATTTTCATTAATAGGATCGTAAAAATAGTGATCTTTCTTTAATAAGTAATTCATCATTTTTTCTCTATCTATTAGTTCAATTCTACCAAAATAATCTTTTATAAAATCAAATATATAGTCAAAAAGCATATATGGTGTATTTATCTCTTTATCTCTAATAAACTTACAGAACTCTAAAATATATGAGTCTTCATCCAAATAATAATATCTTGCGCCATTTGATTTTGCCATCGTTTTAGGATTGTATACCATTCCATATACAATTCTAGTATTTTTTGGTATATATCCATTATAATTATCAATTATTGATACTTGTTGCAACTCTTTCTTTTTATCCTTTAACATAATTAAAGAAGAAGGATTATAATTTAACCTGTATCCAATTGTATCTGGTAGTAACCCTTCTTCATCTTCTTCTAAAAAATCTATTCTCTCTTTAACAAATCTTTCTAAAAACTCATCATCTAAATCTTTGATAAATTCTAAAATTTCCATAAAATCACCACTATCTATTTAGTTAATATAGCTTATATGGTTTTATAATGCAAGATTAAATTATCTTTTTTAATTCTTCTAATTTATTAATATTTAATTCATATATTTCTTTTGTCTCTAAATTTTTTAATTCAATTTTTTTGCTTTTTGCTTCATCTTGACCTAAAGGAATTATATATTTTATTTTTTCTTTGTCTGCTTTCTCTATTTTCTTTTTTAATTTTCTATCTGAAATATCTATGTCCACTCTATAATTTAGTTTTCTTAAATTGGTTCCTAAAAGGAGTGACTCTATATCACTATCAATTGATAATATTACTATATCAATATTACTTTTACTATTTAATTTTTCTTTTTCTTTTAATATTTCATATATTGATGAAAGACCAAAACTTATTCCTACTGCTGGATATTTATTTCCATCATTTATATAGTTTGTTATCATGTTGTCATATCTTCCACCGCCACCTATACTTGATGTTACTATTTTTTCTTTATCGTATACTTCAAATACGATTCCTGTATAATAATTTTGTCCACGTGCTAAACTAAGAGTTAATTTGCATTTGTCTTCTATTTTTAACTTTTTAATTAAAAATTCTATTTCTTTTAGTTCTTTTAATCCTTCTTTAATATAATTATTTTTCTTATCTTTATATTTTTTCTCTAGTTCTTCTAAAGAAAGATTAAATAAATTTAGAAGTTTTTCTGATTGCTTTTTGGTAACTTCATAATTACTTAATTCTTCTATTAGTTCTTCTTTAGTTTTCTTTTCTAACTTATCAATTATAGTTGTTATCTCTTCTAAATATTTTTCATTACCTACTACATCAATAATTAATCCTTTCATTAGTTTTCTATTGTTGTATTTAATAATTATATCAATTCCAAGCTTTTCAAATGCTTCAATGTAAAGGGTGAGTAATTCTGCCTCAACTATTCTTCCATCAATACCTACAACATCTACATCACATTGAGTAAATTCTCTATCTCTTCCTTTTTTTACTGGTCCATCTCTAAATACTTTAGCTATTTCATATCTTTTAAATGGTAGCGATAAACTATTTTTATTTACTGCGATGAATTTTGCAAATGGAACAGTTAAATCATATCTTAATCCTAAATTTCTTTCTCCTTGGTCTGTTAATTTATATATTTCTTTTAATAAGTCATTTTCTTCACTATACTTATCACTTAGCATATCGTAATAATTAATAATTGGTGTTTCAATTGATTTATATCCATATTTTTCAAATACTTCTTTTAACGTTTCAACTATATAGTTTCTTATATTATTATCTTCTGGCATATAGTCAAAACATCCTTTAACGTTCATTATTTTCATAATACTTTTCTCCTTCCTCTATTGCTATTTCTACTGCTTCTTCTTCAGTTGTTGCAGTAATACATTTTAATCTTTTTCTATCATCAAAGTACGAATCTGATAGCTTTTCTGACCAACCACCAAACTTTGATATTGTTATTATTGGTATTCCTCTTTGATAAGCAATGGCCATCTCCGTTAATGTTCCACTTCCTCCAGCAATAGCTATTATTACATCACATGAGAGAACAAGGGCAAGTTCTCTTCCTCCTCCCATTTCCATTCCAGAACTGATTAAAACATCTGGTCTATAATCACCATATATTTTTCTATTTTTAGATGGAGCTATTCCAACTGTTACACCACCATATTTTGTACATTCTTTTGCTGCTTCAGTTGATAATGATGAATACTCTATTTCTGCTCCATATACTAATATATTATTTGACTGCGCTATTAATTTTCCTATTTTCTTTGCAAACTTTACTACTTTATTTTTATAATTAAGATCAGCAGCTGATCCCATTATTCCTATTTGTAATTTTCTCATAATCTTCTTAACTCCTTTTTTAATGTTTTTACTACCTCTTCATTTTCATCTCTGTTAATAATTTTTTCTCTTAAATCTTTTATTATTGTTTTTTCATTTTTCTTCCTATCTATTTCTTCCCATAAATAAATACTTCTTTCTAAACAAGATTTAGAAAAACTTATTTCAAATTCTTTTGGAATAGATGCTCTTTCACATGGATCACCAAATGGTTTAAAATATGGTGCTTTAAAGTACTCTCCATCTTTTTCTTTCATTATTCCCGAACCACATATTCCAAAGTAGAAATCTCTTTCACATATTTGGTCTATATTTTTTTCTCCTAATAAATAATTTGTTTCTATTCCTTTTTCTAAAGTTTTATTAAAATATTCATAACCTTCTTTCGTAGATATTGATGAAACTATTTTTACTACTTTTACACCATATAATTCAAATAATTTAATTATTTTTCTTAATACACTTCCTGAGAAAACTACATCATCAACAAGTATTATTTTTCTTTTATCTATACTTTTTGATATTAATTCTATTTGTTTAGGTATACTTATATTCATTCTTGGTATTAATTCATTACTATTTTCTAATCTTGTACAATCTACATAGTAAATATTGTTATTTCTTATAAATATTTTATCTAAAGATACAATGGGGATAATCACCTGAAATTAAATTATTAACTTTTTTCATTTCATCTTCTGTAATTATTCTTACATCTTTAAATATTTTTTCTACTTCTTCTTTAAAACTTTTTCTTAAATCTTCAAATACTTTGTCTTCTAACTTAACATTGTATTTGAAATCAAATGCATTCTTTCCGTCTATTATTTCTTTTATATCATTACTAAAAACTATTTTTTCTTTTAATTCTTTCATTTTAATCCTCCTAAATTCTGAAATATAAAAAGCCATACAAGTAGTACCTGTATGACTTATAACTCTTTTATTATATTAGACATAATAGTAAATTATAGTAAATACAAGCACTACAAACAGCACTTGCATTCACAACAAATTTTAATGTCGTTTTAGCAAGTGCAGACTATTATGATGATGATTAAAATTAAATATATTTAACATAATAATCTCCTCCTTCGTTAGACAGATTATAGCATAAATCCATTTTTATGTCAAAAAAAAGAAAGCTACATAGTCTTCCTTTTGTTTTCTAATTTCTTAGTTTTACATGAATAAGTTATTATATTATCTTCTCTATCAAATAACTCTCCACCATATTTTTCTATTGTTTTTTTAGATGGAATATTATCTATAGTTGTTGATATCCAGAAGTCATCAATGTCATCTTCTTTTAACTTTCCACCAAGAAGGCATAAAGCTTCATATGCATATCCATTTCCTCGATATTCTTCATAAATTTCATATCCTATATCTCCAAGTGTTTTTCTTATGTGATATCCTCTATAAGATATTTCTCCTATTATTGTATCTGTTCCATGAAGATATATATAATAGTTTGTGCTTTTGTTTTTTGTTAATTCTCTAATATCAACATTTTCTCCTTCTATACATGGAGCTTTTAAAAAATATATTTTTCTTTTTATAGAAAGTGATTCTTCAATTAATCTATCTATTTCATAATAGATACATTCTATTTCTAAGTAGTCATCATCAACTTCGTACTTTTTTTCTTCTAATCTTCTTCTTTTTTCTTGCAATATTTGTAGTTTCTTTTCTAATTCTTCTATCATAATATCACTCTTTTACTGACTATTTTTTAGAATATTTTTTTTCGTCGTCATATTCACCCATTAAAGAGCAAATATATTCATAGAATGAAATACTACTATCTTCTTTTTTTGCAATTTCAAACATCTTAAATAGTATTCCTTCTCCATCAGTATTATATTTTAATGTTAACATTTTATAATCTAGGAAATCTATAAATAATCTCTTATCTTCTTTTTTATCTAATTTTTTTGTTATATATTCATCTAATATTGTTTTAAATTGTTTAAGTCCTTGTTCTTCTTGTAAAATTATATTTCCTAATTTATCTATATATTCATGAAATTCTTTGTCGTATCCAATCATAACATCTTGTTTATATATTTTATTTAAGAATGGAATTGTAATTCCTAATGCATCGGCTAAGGCTTTTACTTTTACCTTTCTTTTTAACCATTCAACAATACTTATATTTTTATCTTTATTATTGTCTTCATAAATACCAATTATATAAAATATATCACCATTATAATGCTGTATTTGGTTAAATAAAGAGAAGATTTCGTCTTTATGAACATAATATGTGTCAATTATATAATTGTAATAATCGATTATACTTCCTTCATATGAATGTACATTTCTATAAGTATTATATTGATTAATAGCTTGTTCATAACTAATTTCAAGTTTTGATGCAAAAGCTCTTATCTCTTCTTCATATGGATTTACTTTTCTTTTTTCTGACTTTTTAGTTTCTGTTTCTTCATGTACAATTCTTATCCCAACGTAACCTTTAAGTAATTCATATGCTGCATTAACTTTTTTCATTGCTTCTTCAGTTTCTTCTCCATGAATATCTGGATGATTTTCTTTTGTACTCTTTCTATAAGCACGCTTTAAATCTTGTTCTGTAAACTCTCCTTCTAGATCTAAAATGCTAATTGCTTCAATAAATGACATATTAATCCCCCTCTTTAATCAAGCTAGGTAATTATATCATAAAATCGTGTTTTTGTCAATTTTTCCTTGACTTAATAACCTTTTTTTGGTATTATACCATCAACTTTTGACTTACAGGGGGGTGAAGATATGTCAGAATATAAAAAAGAGTTAAAGAACACATTATTAAGTAATAGTACTCTATTAAAAATGGTTAGACCTGAAGTTCTTAGAATTTCTCAAGATGAAGAATTTAGAAATATAAGTGCTGTTGATAAATTATCTTATATTGATGCTTATATAAAACAAACTGCTGTTTTAATAGATAGTATAGATCAAAATAATGATGTTATTAAAGAAATCAGAAAGCCTTTTGCTAGAGCTGCTGAAATTGAAATATATACAAAGATTACTTCTTTATTATCTAATACTAGAGATTTAGAAATTTATTTAAATAATCTTAGAAGAAAAGGTATAACTGTTACAAATGAAGGTATTAAATTTGGAGAGATTAATTTAAATTCAAATTATAGTAATTATAAAGGATTAAAATAGTGTTTTCACTATTTTTTTATTTTTCTAATTCTTCACTTATTAATTCATCAAGTGTAACTATCTTATAGCCTCTTTGCTTTATATAATTAATTATTGTATTTAAATACTTATCATCATTAGAAAGACTAATTATGCTACCACCAGTTAGTCTTTTTTTTATTGTATTAAATGAATTATTACTTGCATTTATACTTGGCACAATTGTATGCATATCTAGACTATTACAAAGTTCTAGTATATTTTTATTATCATATTCTGAATAACAGTATTTAGGAGTTTTATTAGTTATATAAAAAAGACTATGTAATCCTTCAACAAATTCTTCTTTTTTTAATGAATCATTATAGCTTAAAAGTTCAAGTTCGTGACCTTCTTCATTTAATTCTTCTACTTTTTTTCTATTATTTTCTATAAACAATCCATCTAAAAACATTGTTACTTTTACTTCATTTAAATTTATAGTATCTACTATTCTATCTATATTATCAAATCTATTAATATGAAATACAAGTGATACTTTATTATCGTTTTTTAATCCATTTTCTATATATTTATCATAATAATCATCTACTTTTATTTCTGGCTCAACTTCATCAAAAACATATAAACTTTCATTATACTCACCAAATTTTTTCATTTTAATAAAGCTTTCATTTATGTTTACTTTTTTTCCATTTTTTCCAGGTGTAATTTTATCTCCATCTATTTTTGCATTTTTTGTTTTAATCTCGTAACTATCTTTCTCTTTTTTTATTTTCATCATTATTGGGTCTTTTTCTCTAATTATATCTACAACTTTATTTGTGTAATAAAAACTAAAATATACAAGTAATAAACTTAGTATTACAGGATATAATTTTTTCATATCTTCACCTATTTAAATATATTATTATTTATAAAAAAAAGAACTATATTAGTTCATAAGTATTTTTTTCAATACTATAAATAATTACTCCATAAATTATATTTAATAGTAGTGAATGTGTTATATAGTATATTAATTCATATAAATTAATTCTAATAGTATTAAGAATTATAAAAAACACAGCTTCTAATAATTCATAAATAATAATTATTAAAATAATAGATATTATATTTGAAATATGTGTTTTTCTTATATTTTTATTCATATATATTGTTATTATTCCTATAATGAAGAATAATATAGCATCAAAGAATAATAAGTTTGTCATTAATAAATCATATATTACTCCAATTATAGTTATTAATATTAAGTATTTCTTAATGTTATCTTTATAATATGGATATATCAAATATATTGTTATTGGAACAATGAGCGGTGTAAAAAATGATAGATTTTCTCTCATATACGGAAGTAAATTTGAAAGTATTATATCTAGTATAAATGAAACTAGTATTATAAAACTACTCATTCTTATCTCCCACTACACTCACATAGTGAATTTTATTAAAGTCTACACTTGTTTCTATGTATATTCTTTTGCTTAAATCATATTTATCTTTTTCTATTTTTTTTACCTTTCCTATATATATTCCTCTTGGTATTTCTTCTTCCATTCCACTTGTTATTATTTCGTCTCCTATTTCAATATTGCTATCTTTTGATATATCTTTTATTTCGATTAAGCTACCTTTTATTCCATCAATTATGCCTACATAGTCTTTTTCTTTAGCTTTAATTATTATTGACGTTTTATACTTATCACCACTTTTTGATATTAGTTTAACCTCACTTGAATTTTTATATACTTTGCTTATTTTACCTATTAGTCCCTCACTTGTTATTACTGCCATATTTTTTTTAATACCATCTTTACTACCAATATCTATTTCTAAAGTACTTAAATAATAATTTTTATTTCTTAAAATAACAGCTGCATTTATTAGTGAATAATTACTATATATATCTTTAAGCTCCAATAACTTTTTTAATTCTTTGATTTCTTCATTTTCATTTATTTTTATTAAATTATTAATTTTATTAAATTTTTTTAAATCATCATTTATAAATAATTCTTTTATACTTGTTGTTATTTGTTTTAATATTATTTCAGATTTATTTATTTTTCTATTCGAATTAACCGAATATGTTAATAATAGTGATACAACTGATAATATTATAAGTATTAATACTATTTTTTTATCTTTCTTCTTCATATCTTTTAACATAAGAAAATATCACTTTGTTCATAAAAACTATAGTAACTGTTATCACTTATTATTATATGATCCAAAACTGGTATTCCAAATGTATCTCCTATCTCTTTTATAGCTTTTGTAAATCTAATATCTTCTTTACTAGGATTAGTATTTCCAGATGGATGATTATGTATACATATAATTGATGCTGCACTTCTTAAATATGCTTCTTTAAATATTTCTCTTGGATGAACAGAACTTCTGTTTATTGTTCCCATAAATAATAGTTTCCTTTCTATTAATTCTTGATTGTTATTGAAGTAGAAACAGTAGAATTTTTCTTGGTTTAGTCCTTTAAATAAGTATTTATTGTTCAAAAAAATATTTTCTGGATTTGTCCATTTTTCTTTTGTTTTGTTTTTCTTTTCTAGAAATATTCTTTTTCCAAGTTCAATAGATGCTTCTAATTCTATTGCTTTTACTTTTCCTATTCCTTTTATATTTAATAATTTATTATAATTGATGTCTTTTAATTCTGATATATTATCTACACTATTTAGTATCTCATAACTAAGTTCTTTTACACTTTTATCTTTTGTTCCTGTTTTTAGAATTATCGAAAGTAACTCACTATCTGATAAATGTTCTTTACCTACTTCAAGAAACCTTTCTCTTGGCCTTTCTTCTTTAGGAATATTTTTTATTTTCATATCATCACCAATTATATTATTATTAATTTTTTTTAGTTTTACAAACTTTCTTTATTTAATATAAATTCTTCATAACTTGATAATATAACTGAGTTTATCGTTTTTACTTCATCATCTCTTTTTGCTTCCTTAAGTAATTTATCAAATTGTTCTAAATTAGTTAAAAATGCTTTATTTGATATATTTGTAGGCCTTATGAACATGTTATATCCCATATTAATATATAACTTACTAATTTTTTCTAAATTATTTTTATTTTTACTAATTCCTACTATTGCTTGATACTTATCATTTTCTTTTAATACAAGAACATCATTTATATCTTTTGTATCACTCATTAAACTTTCTTTGTTATCGTATGTTCCAAGTTCTAAAAGATATGTGTCATTTTTACTTTTTTCTAATCCATTTGTCTTTTTATAGAGAATGTTTGCTGATAAGACTCCTAAAAACATTACTACAACTGCACTAACTATAAATCCTTTATTCATTCTATCACCAGAATAATCATACTAAATCAAAACTAAATATTTTGTCGAAAAACAAGTAAAATAATGACAAATTATTGTTAAACTACTTCATATTTCTTTTTTTAATAAATAATTTATAGTATTCTTATAATATAGGGAGGCTATAATGAAGAAAAAGGGTTTTATATATTTACTTCTTGCAATTAATTTATTATTTTTTGCAGGTAATATTTTAATAGATACTATTTATAAAAAGAATTATAATATTGATTTAATTTTAGGATGTGCATTTTTATTTGTAACACTGTTATTTATTCTTTTTTATATTAAAAAGAATAACACTGAAAAGAATGGTTTATTAAATATAGGTTTACTTGTTCTAATTTTATATAATTTTTATTTAATGAATGGAAATCTTGATTTGGTTAATATTAAGCTTTTACAAAAAGTTCCTAATTTTACTAATAAGAGCTATCAAGAAGTTGTTAAATGGAGTTCTAAAAATAATGTTATTATAAATGAAGAATACGAATATAGTGAGTCTGTTGATTCATACCATATTGTTTATCAAAGTGATATTAATAAATCACTATTTAGAGTTAAAGAAATGAATATAATAATTAGTGATGGTAAAGATCCTAGTAGAGAGATATCTATTCCAGATATGAATGGAATGAAGTTTGATGAAGTAATTGATTTTATAGAAGAAAACGAACTTACTAATGTAGAAATTGAATATGAAGATTCAGATGATGAGGAAGATCAATTAATTAATCAAAGCAAGGTTGGTAATATAAGAAGAAATGAAGAAATCAAATTTACTTTTTCTAGAGGAAATATTAATACTGAAGAGGTAACGCTTAAAGATTTAACTAATATTAGTAAATTACGCGCTACTAGTTATTTAAAGAAATATAAGATTGATTATGAACTTGAAGATGATTTTAGTGATACTGTTAAGCTTGATTACGTAATTAGTCAAAGTATAAAGAAGGGTACTAAAATTAAAACAAGTGATGAAAAGATTAAACTTACTATTTCTAAGGGTAAAAAAATAAAAGTTCCTAATCTTAATAAAATGAGTTTAGAAGAAATAATTAAGTGGGCAAATGATAATAAGATTAAACTTGAGATTATTAAAAAGTATGATGACACAATTAAAAAAGATAAGATAATAAGTTCTAATTATAAAGAGGGAGATTCAGTTAAGGAAAACGATAAACTAATACTTACTATTTCTAAAGGTGGTATTACTATGAAAGAGTTCTCTACTCTATCTGATTTTACTAATTGGGCTAAAAAATATGGTATTGCTACTTCTATCGATTATGAATTTAGTGATACAGTTGAGAATGGCGGTATAATTGGTTTTTCTTATAATGTTGGTGAAATAATTAAGAATGATGATACAGTTGTTGTTACTATCTCAAATGGTGATACTACTGTAGTACCAAACTTTGTTGGAATGAAAAAATCAGCTATAGAAACTAAGTGTAAGAGCATTAATTTAAATTGTTCATTCCAGTATCAAAATAGTACTAAAACAAAGGATATAGCTATAAGACAATCTCTTACTGCTGGTAGTAAACTTGCTAAAAATAGTAATATTTCTATTACACTTTCTAATGGTGAATCAAGTAATCCTAATACAGGTAAATCTAGTTCTAGTTCTTCAAGCAGTAGTTCTAACTCTTCAAGTAATAGTTCTAGTTCTTCAAGTAGTAGTTCTAGTCCTTCAAGTAATAGTACTTCTTCAACTGATAAAACAGAAAACAAACAAGAAGATACATGTACTGTTCAAACTGTTACTACAGGTAGAGAATTAAATAATATTGTTGCTAGTCCTGAAAGTTTTGCTCAAACTTCAGCTGATTTAAAGGCATATTTTAATAATTTAAATGTTAAAGTTGTAATTGAATCGGATTCTACTAGTGGTAAAGCGTCAGGTAGTGTTATATCTGGTGTTAGATTAGGTCCATATTATACAACTTGTTGTCCAAATGATTGTACACCATATACTATTGTACTTGCAAAATAGACTTCGGTCTATTTTTTTTATAAACTGAATATAATTAATTGACATTTAATTAGTTTTATATTAAAATTATAAATGTCTGATGGGTCTATAGCCAAGTGGTAAGGCGTGGGACTGCAACTCCCTGATCGTTGGTTCAAATCCGACTAGGCCCTCCAAATTGATTAAAGCTAACTATTTGTTAGTTTTTTTTATTTAATTTTAATTATTTATTTATATATTTATTTGTTATATAATTATGGTGGTGATTATATGGATATTTCAAATATTTTAAAAAATTTTAAACCTTTAAAATTTGTTTTTCAATTATATACGCTTGAAGATTTAAAAAAAGATAAGCTTGTTATCGATAGAATAAAAGAAGAAGAAGTTCAATACTTAAAAGATGTTGGAGATAATACTGTAATTAGTTTGATGAATAGTGATAATTCTATTGACGTTGTTAAATATTTAAGAAGTTTAAATAAGAATAATAAAATTATAATTACAATTTCAGACAAAAAGCAATTTAATAAAGATTTATTTTCATCAGATATTAACCCTGATAATATTTATATTAAAACAGATTATATTTCCAATGAAATTTCTTTAAAGGAATATATTTATAATGAGAACATACTTTACTCTATGATTGAAGGAGCCAAAGATTTAAGTCCATTAGAAAAATATTTATATGCATATGATGTTGTAAAGAAACTTAAACAATATAAAGAACACAAAAAGGATAAATTAAAATCCCGTAATTTATATTCTATTTTATTTAACAATTATATCGTATGTTCAGGATTTACTACTCTACTAACTGATTTACTAGAAAAACTAGATATTCAATGTGTAAATGAAAGTGTTGAAGTTGGATTATCAGCAAATAAAGCAATTGAGCAACTAAAAAAGAAATATGATTGGAAATCTCTTAGCCCAATTGAAAAGAATAAACTTATTAATGAACAGATGACATTTATCCCTCAATCTTTTGAAAAGCATTCTAGAATGTTTGTAAATATTAAGGATCCTAAATATGGAATTGATGGAATATTTGCTAGTGATTCTACATGGGATAATGATTTAAATAATAATTTATACACTCATACTTTAATGTCTCAAAAACGTGCTACTAGTACTGTTAATAAGCTTAAATTAACTAATAATGCTACTGAGTTATTTTATTCTAGTGATACTACAGAGTTCTTTAATAAGTATCATTTCTTATTAAGTAGAAGTACTGATGAATATAATAATATAGAAAACTGTACTAAGGGCATTATAAATGATCTTTTAAAAAAGTTTAAAAAGTTAGATATAGATTTTTATAATGAACTTATGAATAAATACTCTTTTAGTCATTTTAAAACATATAGTTATGATTATTTGCAAAATATTCTTTCTGATATTTCTTTATATGTTGTTAATAAATTTAATGTTGAGGTTCCTTTTTCTACTATTATTTCTGCTATAAAAGTTGTCTATAATGATGCTTATGTTGATGGTTTAAATGATGATGATATTAATCAGATTATTAAAGATAATACTGATGATAGAAATTTATATTTTGGAAGTAATAAACATTAGCAAAAACAAAAAGTCTCTTTCTAAAATGAGACTTTTTTAATTTTTTAATTATCATTTTTATTACTATTATATATATCCATAAATATGTTATCTAAACTATTACGCACATTGCTATAATTTTTAGGCCATTTCATATATCCATGCGCATATATTTCATTATCGTTTGTTTTTAATTGAAATGTAAATGAATCTCCATCCAAAACATTTTTATTTGACTTATCAAATCCATTCCATTTTTCTATTTCGTTTTCTTTTAATACTTTTATTATTTCGTGAACTGTCTTTTTATCAACTTCTACTTCTAATTTATTTTCTTCAGACATCTGATTTGGTTTTATAGTAGCAATACATTTATTCTCTTTACAATTAAGTTCATAATAAACATTTGAATTTATCATATAACCATTTGAGTATGAGAAATACATGCTTTTAATATCTTTTATTTCAACTTTATTTCTTCTTTTTATTAAACATATTCCAATAATTATTACTAGTAATACTAATATAATAATTATCATTATTAAGTACTTATTTTTCATATTATTCTCCTATTTATTATATTATAACATGTTTAATACTATTTGTATGATAATTTCAACATTTTAAACTTAGTTTTAACTTGTTCTCTTTGCTTTTCAAGTGAGGTTTCATCTATTCTACTCAAAATGTCAGCACTTTTACTTTTACTAATAAATTTTATGAATTTATATTTTGTTGTTTTTGGGTACCTATAAAGTTTTAGGCTTTCTGAATCTGTATTTTCACATACTATCATTTGATTATTTATATCAAATAGTCTAATGTATTCTCTACCTTTTATCATAATTAGTTTAAAATAATCATCATTTACTTCTAATAGTTTTTCTCTTCTTTTTTCTTCTTCCTTAAGTTGTTTCTTTTTTTTCTTACTAATTTTTTGTTTAGGCTTCTTTTTTTGTTCTATTTTCTCTTTATTCTTGTCTTCTTTTATTATAACCGTCTTTTTATCTAGTTTATATCTTTCTGGGTGTAAAACTGTGTAATCTCTATTATTAATTACTTCATCTAGATAATTTAGGTCATAGTTTTCTGTATATTTTTGTGGAAGCCCTTTCATATATTTTCTAAGTAATAATAGATCATTAAACTTATGACAATATTTTCCTATTAATTTTTCTATTGGTACTTCTAAAAGTATATCTACAAACATAAAACAGTTTTGTTCTTTAGAATATTCATGCATGTATGCTACTTTTATATCTTTATCAAAATATGGTTGTAAAAACATTAACTTGGTTGATAGACTTTCTATCTTTTTTATTGTTCTTTTTGATGCTTCATCTAAACTATTTGAATAACCTTTTTCAAAATCTATTTTGTGAAATCCTTTTTTAATATAGCTTAGTGCAACATCAAAATTCTTTATATAATCAACCATCTTTTTTATTTTTTCTTGCTCTTCATAGTAATCTTTCTCTTCGGTTGAATAATTAACTATAAAAGCCGCTTCTTCACTAATAGTTGTATAATCCATTAATATATTTCTTATATTTGGTTCTAAAGATATTATTGGCTCTGATACAGCTTCATTTAATAAGCTATAGAATATTTTTTTTGAATTTGGATCATTTAAGTGTAATTCTCTAATTTCATTTTGAGTACAGTCTAGTTTAAAATTATCACAATAATATACATATCCTTTGTCAAAATATCCTTTTCTTCCTGCTCTTCCAGATAATTGTTCAAAAAGGTTCTTTCCTATAGTAATAAACTTATCTTCTTCTATTTTTTGAAATTGTGAAAATACAACATTTTGTACTGGAAAATTAACTCCAAGTGCTAATGCATCAGTACCTACAATTGTATCTATTAATCTATTTTCAAATAGTTCTTCTATAAATATCTTTTCTTTTGGAAGTAGAGTTCCGTAATAATAAACTACTCCTATCGTCGCTAAATCTATTAGATGCTCATTATCTATATCATATTTTTTTGCTAAAGTAAGAATTTCGTTTTTATATCTTTTTCTAGGATCATAACTATGTGCATTTACACCTAAAAATTCTCTTATTCTTCTTAATCTATCTTCGTATAATGCATCTGCAATAAGCTCACAACATTTCTTTGAATATGTAACTACCAGACTATCTCTAATTTTTTCCATTTCAATTTCTCCAACATATTCAAGTGGTGTAAGTCTATCATTATTTTCATATAAATAAAAGTCTCTTCCAGTTAGTCTATTTAAATATTCTTTTATCATTTCTGGATTATTAAATGTAGCAGAAAGTAACATTATATTTGTTGCTTTTGAATAATATAGTGAATCTATGTAAGCTCTTGCTCTTGTGTTTCTATCAAATATATACGAAAATTCATCTATTATAAGTGTTGCATTTTCTACTTCTCTATATTTATGATTATATATTTCCTGTGTGCAGCATATTAATTCACAACCACCTTCAGGAAAATATTTTATATCACCTGTTTCAAGTCCTACTTTATAACCATCTCTTTGAAGTTCTCTAAATCTTTGATTTGAAAGAGATTTAATTGGAGCAGTTATAAAAATTGGCCTTTCTTTTTTGTTTAATGCCCATCTTTCATATCTATCTGTTTTACCAGAACCTGTTGGAGAAGATAATATTACATTGTTTTTATCTTTAATTGTTTCATCACAATCTATTTGCCATCTTACTCTCTTGTCTATTTCATCAAGCATATTATCTCCTCCTCTTTTTTACTGGCTATTATTCTATCATATTTCATTAACGATTACTAGAACAAAAGATTTAAGTAAACTTAAATCGCTTTGGTCGTCTCCGATCAAACTTCC
>ERZ842401.270-NODE-270-length-72681-cov-14.559565_pt1 | contig 72681 bp, 69 predicted proteins | sample MGYA00521270_ERZ842401 | MGnify/ENA primary metagenome ERZ842401 (study PRJEB31892, sample SAMEA3878208) | bioreactor metagenome | biome: Moose rumen | place: Sweden | collected 2011-10 | study: EMG produced TPA metagenomics assembly of the PRJEB12797 data set...
TTAATACTTGAACAATTATTATTAATACTAATAATCCTGAAATGAACTTAACCGATTTTCCGACTTGCCGTCTTAGCCGACTCCATCCACTTAGCTGACTTCCATCGGTTGTACTATAAAAGCTTTAGCTTTTGTGAAATGTTTTCATACTTTTAAATGATGTATAAAAATCCTAATCCTATAAAATAGAATTGTAAGAAGGAACGGGTTAATGGAACAGGATTTCGATTTTTCCTCATACAGTAACATAAAGAGATTATCCGAAGAAGAATTAGTAAACCTTTGGGAAAAATATCTTGCGAACAAAAACGATAAAGAAACCAGAGATTTGCTTATTGTTCAGTATATTTATCTTGTGAGATATGTAGTCGGTCGTGTAAAAGTTTCATTACCTGCAACTATATCTATTGAAGATATTGCCGGATACGGGGTTGAAGGTTTAATCAATGCGGTAGAAAGATTTTCCCCGCAGAAAAATTCCAGATTTGAAACTTATGCCCTCATAAGAATCAGAGGAGCTATATTAGACAAAATTCGTTCACAAGATTTCTTACCGAGAAGCGTTCGTAAAAAAATTAAAGAAATAAAACAGGCTATTGAAGTCTTAAAGCAGGAATACGGCAGAGTCCCAACCACAAATGAGATTGCATCTTATCTTGATATGGAGCCTGCAAAAGTGACCCAAATTATGTCGGAAGATGTTACGATTACTTCTATTTATGAAAAAAGAGGTTCTTCCGATGAGAGCATGGAAATTATAGATACTATTGAAGATTCAGACAAATTAAGCCCTCATGAAGCGGCGGAGGAGAAAAATGTTAAAAGTGAATTGCAGAGGGCTCTTATGAGATTGCCTGAGAGAGAAAGAGTTCTGATGGTTTTGTATTATCAGGAAAACATGACAATGAAAGAAATCGGCGAAACTTTGAGTATGTCAGAATCAAGAGTTTGTCAGCTGCATGCTCAAGGGCTTATGAAACTTAAAAATATCCTTAATGAAAACCGCACCGAAAGATTACATAAGTCGATTATTTAGTTTTATTTGGTATAAACATTATACTAACCGATAAATTAATTTTCAGGGAAATTATTGTTAAATTTAATGTCCTTTAATAATTCGTCGGGAGTTATATTCAGCATTTTAGCAACTTTTAATAAAGTGGAAAACTTTAAATCAACATTTCCGTTTTCAATTCTACTCCATGTTGCAGTTGTAAGAAGTCCTTTACCAAAAACAAATTTATTCAATGATTTTGATTGTGCTGTTCTAAGCACTTTTATCTTTTTTGCAAATATTAAAAGATTTTCTTTATCAAATTGTTGCATATATGTAATATTAATGTTAATCTCTAGGAAATTCATTACATAAGTGTAATAGATTGGGGATTATGAGTATAATTGATTGTGTCAGAGAAATTACAAATGTCCTTCAGGAACTTAAAACTAAATTTGATAAAAATTAGATAGAATGTCGGATTTTTTCTTGTTCGGAACAGTAATTTGTTTCTAATAACTATTTTTCTAATTCTCTATTCTTCTAACCTTCCGGTAATGCTTTTATTTTTTGCAATAAAATGTTTGCCGATTATTTTGATAACTGTTATGTTTATTGTAGAATATCTGTATGAATTTAGATAGCCGAATTGACAGTATTTTGTCCCCTGTTGCCAACAAAATTTCGGGGATTATTTTTTCTCACATCACGATACATGGTGTTCGTGTTGAATTTTTGATAGCTTTATTAATTATTGCGGCTTTGTATTTTACAATTCGGACAAGATTTATAGGGATTTGGGGGTTTAAGCATGCCCTTGATTTATTAACCCAAAAATATAAACATCAGGATGTAATAAAGAAAAAACGCAAAGGAGAAGTGTCATCTTTTCAGGCTCTTACTGCAACGATTTCGGCTTCTGCCGGCATGGGGAATATTGTAGGTTCTGCTCTTGCTGTATCAATCGGTGGTCCGGGGGTTATTTTTTGGATGATTACCGCAGGAATTTTTTCAATGGCTTTGAAATTTTCCGAAGTCCTGCTTGGTATAAAATTTCGACAAATAAACAAAGACGGTTCATCTTCCGGCGGTCCGATGTATTATATAATAAACGGTCTGAGAGCAAAATGGATAAAACCTTATACCCCTTATTTGGCAAATATTTATGCAAGCTGCTGTATTTTTGCAATGATAGGCGGATGGAATTTATTTCAGATAAATGCTATTACAACCCAGATTTCAAATGTAACGGGATTATTTACTGATTGCAGATGGTTGTTTGGCTTAATTGTAGCTGTTATAACTTATGTGACGGTCATTGGCGGAATTAAATCAATCGGAAAATTTACGTCAAAAGTAACTCCTTTGATGTGTAGTTTATATGTTTTTTCAGCTTTTATAATTTGTTTATTAAATATTAAAAATATCCCGCATACTCTGGGTTTGATATTGCATGAAGCATTCAAACCACAGGCAGTCATTGGGGGAGGAATATTTGGGTGTATGCTTTGGGGATTTCGCAGGGCTATGTTTGCAAATGAGGCGGGGCTTGGAACTGCACCGATAGCATTTTCTGCCGTAAAAACAAGTAAACCTGTTGCGCAGGCTTTTATCGCAATGCTTCAGCCGTTTGTTGATACGGTCATTGTGGGTTCTGCAACAGCGTTTATAATTGTTGTAACGGGTGCTTATAAAGATTATTTGGGAATACCTGCCGGCATTGAGCTGACTTCTCATGCTTTTGAGACGGTTTGGGTTTATTTTCCTGTTCTCTTAACAATTATGGCGGCATTTTTTGTATTATCAACAATGCTTTGCGGCTCATATTACGGTGTGAAAAGCTGGACATTTTTGTTTGGGGAATCAAAAATTAAAACAAGAACTTTTCAGATAATATACTGCATATTTATCGTAATCGGTTCGGCTATGAATTTGAAAAGTGTTGTTGGATTGTCTGACGGATTTACACTATTTTTGGCTGTACCGAATTTAATTGCAGTATTTTTATTATCGGGTATAATAATGAAAGAGCTTCGCAGATATTGTAGAAAATATAATATCGGATTTTTTAAAAATGAATAACAGCAGATAAAACCGTTGATATAGATAGTTCTAAATCAAATATGATGAATGGGAGAGAGAATTAATGATTAAAAAAGAATGTCTTGAGATAGTAAGAGAAAAATGTGAAAATTGCCATGAATGTATTTTGGGTTATACAAGAAAAAATATAGTATTTTCTGACGGCAATCCCGAAACTGCAAAAATAGTTCTGATAGGTGAAGCTCCGGGAGAAAACGAAGATGAAACAGGAAAACCGTTTGTAGGCAGAGCAGGACAACTTTTAAATCAATTTCTTGAAGAAGCGGGAATTTCCAGACAGGATGATTTATATATTATCAATACGGTAAAATGCCGTCCTCCTGAAAACAGAGTGCCGACAGAAGTTGAAAAATCACTTTGCGAAAGATACCTCAAAGCACAAATTGATATTATGAATCCTAAAGCAATTGTATTTTGCGGTGCAACAGCTCTAAAATCTTTTTGGGATGATAAAAAAGTTCAGATTTCAAAAGTCAGAGGAAATTGGTTTGATGTTGATGTAAACGGTAAATCATACAAGGCAATGGCTATTTATCACCCGTCTTATCTTTTGAGAAATCACTCTATGGAAAATGGTTCTCCACGCAGACTTATGCAGCAGGACTTGGCAGAAATAAAATCAGAAATTCTTGACAGCCGCAATCCGTTTGCAGCGGGTGCAAAAGAAGTTGCTATGGTATAATTTATTCAACTATTTCAGGAGCTTTATCAAAATAATCCGTAAAAAGCCTGTTGTACTCATCTAAATTGGTGCAATAGGCTTCCATGTCTAAAGACACTCCTTTTTTAATCGGATATGTTTTTACCCCGATTGCTTTGTATATGGCATGCATAAAAGTATTTGAAATAGCGTCGCTTGACCTTATCCATGGTGTTGAATGTGCAAGTACCCAGCGCATTTCGGCCATATCAGAGTTTACTTCGGGCAGATTTTGGGGTTTAATATCCTCTTTTACATATTTTGGTATTATTTTCTTGCATAGATTTATAACGTGTTCTAAAGCCTCATTAATATTTTGCGGCGTTCCGTGATAAAGTCTTGCAGAATATGGATTTGACGGTTTTGTGAGGCTTATTTTTCTTGCAAAAGGGTCTTTCAGCGGTTTGTGGTAAACATCATTAAGTCTTTCTTCATAGGCTCTGTATTGGTTTGTTATAGGAGTGAAAATTTCGCATTCACGAAATTGCCAGCCATCTCTTTCTATACGGAGTATTCCCGCATTAACTCTTTTGTGATAGTCTTCATCTTTTTGGCTTGCAACTCTTGTGGCAGTTGAAATATATTTCAAAACATCTTCGGGATCGTCATTATTACGCAGCATATCAACAGCATCATCTGCTGTTTGTTTCATCTGCTGCGCCCATGCTTCATCCCGACCGTAACCCTTTATCCGTATAAAAAAATCTTCATTACTGAAATTAAGTTTCGGAGATTTAAAATTTGCGCAAAAATATGGGGTATATTGATTATTTATGTTCATATCATAATTAAAACATGTAAAAAAATTTTTTGATATAATTGAATTTTAAACTTTATCTTAATATTTCTTAATAATAAACAAGAAATTTAGCAATTATTTAAAGAACAAATACTTTATATATACATAGGAATACCTAGGGATAATTTTTTTCTAGGGATAGGATATAAGAGATAATATATATAAGTCAAAATCAATAGGGAGACTAAGCTTATGGGTATAGGCGCAGAAGACTACATTGACAGAATGTTAGTCCAAAAGTATCAGGAAGAACAGGTTGATAACCATGATAATGTGGAATCAATGGTTGATCCGAATAAAATGTTAGAAGCAATGAATGATTATGCTGCGACAATGAGGAACATGATGGAGCTTCGGCAGAGGCTGAATATTGCATGTTACGCAATCAATGCCAGAACGGCGAGATATCAGAAATCATTGGGTCAGCGATAAATAAGTTTCCTTCTCTTTGTTTTTGGTAAAATGAGTTTATCTAAAATAAGGAGAAAATAATGGGAAAAATTATCCTTGGCTCTTCTTCTCCCAGAAGGGCAGGAATTCTGAAAAAAATGAAATTGGATTTTGACGTAATACCGTCTGATTATGAAGAACAACATACTCAGACGGCTTTCTCTTATGATTTTGTTGAAAATCTTGCATACAATAAGGCACTTGCGGTTGCAAAGAATTTACATTCTAAAGGGTTAAAATACAAGGTTTTGGGAGCTGATACAATTGTTGTTGCGGATAATAATATTCTGGGTAAACCGTCAGATTATAATGACGCTTTTAAAACACTTGAAATTTTATCGGGTAAAACGCATTTTGTTGTAACTTCTGTTGCGATTGTGGATTCGGGGACAATGGAATACAAAATAAAATCGGATACTACTTATGTTACGTTTAATGAATTAACATCCGAACAAATTCATTTTTATCTTGATAATTTTAAGCCGTTTGATAAAGCGGGGAGTTATGGTATTCAGGAATTACCTGATGGCTATGTTAAATCTGTGGATGGTGAAATTGATAATGTAATAGGTTTGCCGTCAAAAGTTGTTACGGAACTTTTGGGGATGTAAGAATTTTTTAATAATCGGTGCGTTTATACGCACCAAAGATATAATTATTATAAATTTTCTCCCCGTTTGAAAGGAAAATGTTTCACTAAAAATTTTATTTATGATATAATTTGAAAGTTATAGAGGGGTAACCTTTTATTTATTTTTTACAAGATAAAAAAGGATATGTTAAATAAGGAGAAAGATTAAAATGACTGAAAGAAAAATTGCTTTAATTACAGGCGGTTCAAGAGGTATTGGTTTTAGCTGTGCCAAAGAACTTGCTTATGCGGGATGCGACATTATTATCAACGACATTTGTGATGCTGCTACTGCTCAGCCTGCGATTGATGAAATCAAGGCTATCGGTGTGAATGCGTGGTTTTATCAGTTTGATGTTTCAAATGATGAACAGGTAAAAGCTGCTGTTGATAAAATGATTGAAGAACACGGACACATTGATATTCTTTTAAATAATGCAGGTATTACAAAAGACGGTTTGTTCTTAAGAATGGATGCGCAGCAATGGGAAAGAGTTATCAAAATTAACCTTGGCAGTGCATATTATGTAACTCATGCGGTAATCAAATATATGATGAAGGCAAGACAAGGTTCAATAATCAATATGTCATCAATTGTCGGGGTTCATGGTAACGCAGGTCAGGCTAATTATTCCGCTTCAAAAGCAGGTTTAATCGGTTTGACAAAAACTCTTGCAAAAGAATTTGGTTCAAGAAATATCAGAGTAAATGCTGTATGCCCCGGATTTATTCAAACGGCAATGACTGCTAACTTAGGTAATATTGAAGAATATGCAAAAGCAATTCCGATGCAGAGATTCGGTACTCCTGAAGATATTGCAAAAGTAGTTAAATTCTTAGCTTTGGATACAGACTATGTTACAGGTCAGGCAATCGAAGTTGCAGGCGGTTTGATGTTATAATCCGTTCTAAAATTTTTAAAAACAGCCATGAATTTGATTATTCATGGTTGTTTTTTATTTCTTTTTTCCAGTTGTGTAAAAAATATAATCCGAGTATAAAATAAGTACTCCACATAAGTATTGTTGCAAAACAGTGAGAGCCGTTTATATATGCTCCAATCCACATGATTACGCATAAAGCATTTATAATAGTCCACAAATACCATTGTTCAATACATCTTTTAACCGTAAGAATAAAAGCTATTACTGACAGAATCGTTGTAACAGAATCAATAGCGGGATTTGAATCATGTATTTTAAGTAGTACAAAATACCCGATAATACACAATAATATTGCCGTCAGAGAATATATAATTCTTTCTGTTTTACCAAGTGAGGTTTTATAGACGGTTTGTGTTTCTTTTTGTATATGGTCTTTCCATTTGGCTATTCCGACAAATTGCATCGGGAAATAATAAAGCATATTGAGGCATAAGTTCCCCCAGAAATGATTTTTGAAAGAAATATACGAGTAACATATATTACAAATCATTCCGAACATATAGCATGAAATCTTCCCCTTACCTGCCGTAACGGTTGCAATAATACCGCATATTGCAGAAATAAGCGCAGCAGGTTCATCTTTCATATAAATTGAAATAATAAGAATAAGTAAAATTACGGGGGGGAAAATAAATCTTTCTGTTTTTCCCCAGCCTTTTAATTCTCCTTGTATAAATTCAACAATTTTCATGACTAATATTTAATTCTTATTTTTTCTACATCATTGAAATTTGATGCGTTAGACTTTGATTCTGTATCACCAAGAAGCATAATTGCTTTAACTTTTGCGGTTTTACGTTTTGTATTAAGCGGAAATTCCGTAATAGGTTGATGCGCATAGCTTGCAATCATGTTTCTTATTGCTTCTTTGTCCTCTTTCTTTAAATAAAGAGAAAAAACGGTTATGTTTCTTATATTTCCGCTTTCGGTTACGACAAAAGAATAGTAAAACCATGTCCCGAGTCCGTATGTATCAAGGCTTTTGATATACATACTGTCATCAAGTATTCTGTTTACAAAATTACTTTTCCATTCACTCCAATCGACTGCGATATGTTTATATCTGTCAGGTTGTCTTTCGCCAAGTCCCTGATGTCCCATTCCGACATTTGAATTGCCGTATCCGGGGTTTGTATTGCCGTAACTTCCGCCGACATTTTCCATGTTTCCTGATTGATTATTGTAATTTGTTCCCTGATTGCCAAATCCGCCCTGATTCCCAAAACCGACGTTTTGATTGTTTACATCTCCCTGATTGCCGAATCCGACATTCTGATTTCCAAAATTACCCTGATTATCAAACCCGACATTTTGATTATTCACATCTCCCTGATTGCCGATATTAACATTCTGATTTGAAGAATCAATGTTTTGGTTTGAGATTCCTCCCTGATTGCCGAACCCGACATCAGTATTTGTGATATTACCGGCATCTCCCTGACTTATGACAATATTTTGGTTACTGAATTTAACCCTTTGGATAGTCTGTGTATCAGATGCACTCATTACAACAAAAGATATACCGGCGAGTGCAATCAACCCGACAATAATGGGAGTTTTTTTATTTGTCTTTTGTTTTTGTCTTTTCATGTTTTATATGATTGTATTAGTCGAGTGTTGCCAATACTTCATTATAATTGTTGATTTTATGGTTAGTTCCGCTTAACATTTGTGTTTCAGCTACCAACAATGCGGTCGGAACCAATGCGGCAACAGCACTCTTGAACATACCGACTATATCTCCGCCGATTGCTTCAATAAAGAAAGATACGTTCATTGTAAACTCAATTAAGATAATACTGCAAGCGATTGTCAGCGCAACATTCTTTTCACGGTTTAAACTTTTTATTGCATCAAGCCCCAAAATATTTACACCATGGCTTGCATAATCGTGGAAACCGTCAAATTTGATAATTTCCGAGTTTTTAATTTGTTTTCCGATAGTGAAAGCTCTTACAAAAGTGAAGAATGCAAAGATAATCATGAATGTTGCAAGTAAAAGGAATACAGGGCTGAATCTCAATCCTGAAATTCTGACCCAACCCGCAGCTTCAGGAAAACATGCCGCCAATGTATTTGATACACCGTAAGCCAAGAATGGTGATGTGATTATACCAAGACTTGTTTCAACAACCTGTTTCATCTGTAAATTTAACAAACTTGATCTTATTGCATCCAGTCTTTTTTCACTCAAACTGTTTACATAAGAAGAAATTATTGAACGATAACCTTTTAAAACTGTTTCAAAATCTTCTCTGTATTCACAATTTGTAAGTTGATAGTTATAATTTTTTAACTGAAATCTGAAATATCCGCCCGCAACCGCAACTGTTGCCAACGCTCCGACAAACAGTAATGCGATAAAGAATGATGCGGCATACATTCCGGGGATATCTTTATAATAGAATAAGTTGATTGCGTATATTACAAGCATAAATGCGGATGCAATATATACCATAAGTAATTGTGCTTTGTTATTGTCATTGTATCTTTTGTTTTGATTTGCCTCTAATAAGGAATATACAGACTGATTCATGATAAATGAAACGGCAAATACAATGATTGAAATAGCAATTAAAAATCCAAAGTTAGTTGTCAGGTTCAAAACAGACTTACTTGTATCAACTTTTAATCCTAACAGGAAGTTAGTCATACCGAATGAACATACAACAGACAAAATGAATGTTGCAATATTCAAAATGAATGAGATATGCCCCATTGTTGTAATAGTTGTTTTAAGAGCCTGAATTTTATATCCGATTTCTTTAACGATAGCAATTCTGTTATGTTCAACAGGACCGTTGAAAATATCTTTCTTATCTCTTACGGTTTGCTGTGCCTGTGATGCAACTCGTTCTGATTGAGCAACTACTGCTGTTGCCGGTATTGTTTGAGCAACAGGCTCAAAGTCTACGGAATTTTTTACGCTTAAATCTTTACTGATGCCGGAAGAAACTACGATTAATACGGTTTCTTTCATTCCTTTATGGCTGATTGAAAAATGTGCCGGAACCAAAATCTTTTTGAATGTGCCGTTATTGTATAACAAATCAGCATCATTGTTAGTATTAACAAGAACATATTTACCGTATTTTTGGTGATAAAGAAGTTTAAACGCAACTTCGCCGTTTACTCCGTCTAATACAAAATCACAGTCAGGGGTGTTACCGACGACTATGCTTGTTTGGTTTTCAAATGTTTCTATTTTGTTTCCGTATTTAATTTCAACATTCATTTATTTCAGCTCTCCAGAATTTATTTTTATCTTCCTATTGCATTTAAAAACTTACTCAGTACTTTTGAAGCTGTTGTTTTAGTACCTATAATAAGTTTGTCTTCTCCCAATACAGGGGACAATTTTTCTTTTACATAATCAAGTTTTGCAGGTGATGCGTATAAAAACATCATTGCAATTTGTCCGTCCGTTTGTTTTTTAATTTCCTCCACTTCTGACGGGAAAGTTTCCCAGTGAATTTGGTTTTCGTAATTTCCTTCATTCTCCAAATCACCCATTACAACTATTGCAGGAATATATCCGTCTTTAAACAGATTTGTTGAGTGATTGAATGCTTTTTTGACTGCAAGCCCGTAAGCCGTACCAAATTCATCATTATCAATTTTTGTAAACTCTTTCATAGATTTACGAATTTCGGAACTTGACTGAGGTGAGCCTTCATAAATGATGTATGATTTTTCCGAAACTCTCAAAATCTTGATATGATCTTCAGGGTCAAGCATTGAACATAATTGTTTCAAAAGCTGTGTCTGTTCGGGCAAATCCTTTGAATTTGATGCCGAGGAATCAACAATAAAAATTATTGATGCTTTATGAAATTCATCTACTTTGATTTTTGACAATCCAAATATTGCCAATCCCAATACAAGAAGGATTGCGCCTATAAATAAACCTATTTTTAATTGATTATTATTTCTCATAATTATAACTTACCATAAAAATTAAAATTGTGTAATCATATAAACGGTGGAAAGTCTAACAAGTCATATAAGTCGGATAAGTCTTGTTCCGAATTTTATTTGTAAAGAACTAAATGACTTATCGACTTAACGACTTAACAACTTCTTATGAAAAATATCTTTTCAATAAACCGTCAAAACCTTTGCCGTGACGAGCTTCATCTTTAGCCATTTCATGTACCGTATCGTGAATTGCATCATAGCCCAATTCTTTAGCTCTTTTAGCGAGTGCGAGTTTACCTTCGCAAGCACCAAATTCTGCTTGGGCTCTGAGTTCAAGGTTTTTCTTTGTAGAATCGGTAACTACTTCGCCTAATAATTCAGCAAATTTTGCAGCGTGTTCAGCTTCTTCAAAAGCATATCTTTTATAAGCTTCTGCAACTTCAGGGAAACCTTCTCTTTCGGCAACTCTTGACATTGCAAGATACATTCCTACTTCGCTGCATTCTCCCGCAAAATTTGCTCTCAAACCTTCCATAACCTGTGCATCTTCTACTTTTCCGTCACCAACATTATGTTCACAAGCATAAACTTTTTCTGCTCCGCCTATTTCTTTAAATGTTGTTGCACCGCAAATAGGGCATCTTTCAGGCATTGTGTCTGATTCTGTGGACCAACCGCAAACTGTGCATACAAATTTCATAATAACCACCTTTCTTTGTCTATGATACAAATTATATCAAAGAAATAATCTTTTGCATAGTATGTATTTAAGATGAAAAACTTTTATGCTATAAACAAAAATATGAGCGGTGATTATAAAAAATTGTTAAATAAAAAAAAGAAAAAATACGCAGACCCTAAAACAATGGGAGTTAATATAGACAAAAACGAATACTATGAAATCATTTTGTCAAACTCCGCTCACCCCGAAAATATAAATAAAAAATAGGCAATTATATAGTATTTACCACAAAATATGGTCAAGACACAATTATATTGTCATTCTGAACTTGTTTCAGAATCTGTAAAATTGATAGACCCTGAAATAAATTCAGGGTGACAGTTACAGTCATTTTTAGTGGTATTTTCTATATAATTACCAAAAAATAAAAAGGTCAGTTTGTAAACTGACCCTTGATATGTGAGTACTTATAAATATTGTTAAGCAATATATTCGTTAAATTTATCTAAGATTGCAGCTACATTTGCATAATCTTCTTCAGTTCCGAAAGAAGCATTAGGATTTCTTAAAAATGCATTTACGGTATTCTGTCCGTTCATATATTCAAGTGGTGTAGCCAATGCTGCTTCTGCATTTGCCGGTGCTTCTTTTGCGTTCTGAATGTAAGATAAAACTTTATCTAAATCAGCACCTTCTAAAGGTACACCTTTTGCAATTCTTTGTGCTTCATTCAAATCATCAACTCTACCTGAAAGTTTCAGACCTAAAGCATTTCTCATATCAGCACTCAATGTATCCATATAAGCACCCAAATCACCGTTGTTGATATGCTGCTTAATTTCTTTTATATCCTTCTTAGTAAAAAGAGGATCACTTTTCAAATCCTGTTTAAGACCTTCAGCGCCTTTCCATTCGGTCTTTTTTTCAATTCCGTATGAATTGTTTTTGTTAAATCTAATTCCGAAAATACCCATATAGTTCAATCTCCTTTTGTACTCACATACTTTTATGTATGTATTTTCTTTCTAATCGTTCATCCTATGTAAGATTTTCCATCTCTCGTATATATATAAAGTATTTATAAAGTAAATAATTGCATGATTTGTGAGCTTTTATTAACAAAACTTTACAATAAGGCGATGGGGCAATAAGGCGATAGTTAGTAGGTTGGGTGAAACCCAACGAATATAGTGAAACCAAACGAATATAGGGTGAAAATTAGAACGATTTTACAATTCCTAAATTCTTACTCTTCTTCCAAACTTAGAATTGCCATGAAAGCTTCCTGTGGAATTTCAACGCTTCCGACTGATTTCATACGTTTTTTACCACGTTTTTGTTTTTCAAGAAGTTTTCTTTTTCGGGTGATATCACCGCCATAACATTTTGCAAGTACGTTTTTGCGCATTGCTTTAATGTTTGTTCTGGCAATAATTCTTCCCCCGACTGCTGCCTGAATAGGTACTTCAAAAAGTTGTTTCGGGATAATTTCTTTTAATTTTACCGTCAGTTTTTGACCGATATAGTACGCACTGTCAGTATGGCAAATGACAGAAAGCGCATCCACCACTTCTCCTGAGAGCATAATATCCAGTTTTACAAGATTTGAGCGTTTGTAACCGCAAAACTCATAATCCATACTTGCATAACCTTTTGTGCGTGATTTTAATTGATCGTAAAAATCTGTTATTACTTCACTCAACGGTATTTCATAAGTCAAATCAACACGAACCTTATCAAGATAGGTCATATTAATAAATATACCCCTTTTAGACTGTGCCAAATCCATCAGTGTGCCGACATAATCATTCGGGGCAAGTATCTGTACTTTTACATACGGTTCTTCAATAAAATCTCTATATTGAGCATCAGGTAAATTTGACGGGTTGTCAATATCAAGTACCTCCCCGTTTGTTTTATGAACCTTGTAAACAACTGACGGAGCAGTAGTAATAAGTGACAAGTCATATTCTCTTTCAAGTCTTTCCTGAATAATCTCCATATGGAGCATGCCCAAAAAACCGCACCTGAAACCAAATCCCAAAGCGTTTGATGTTTCAGGCTCAAAAGTAATTGAGCTGTCGTTAAGCTTCAACTTTTCAAGTGCCTCTTTTAAATCGGCATAATCTTCATTATCAACGGGATAAAGCCCTGAAAATACCATAGGTAAGGCTTCTTTATACCCCGGCAGCGGCTCTGAAGCGGGATTTTCAACCGTAGTCAATGTATCGCCGACAAAACGAGTCAGTTCTTTTATTGAACCTGCAAAATATCCTACATCTCCGCAGGTTAAATGTTTTACGGGGATTCTTTGAGGGTTCTGATATCCGAGTTCAACTATTTCGCATTCTTTGCCCGTTGCCATGAATCTTACTTTTTCGCCAAGATTCATAGAACCGTCAATAATTTTAAAATAACAAACAGTTCCCAAATACTGATCGTAAACACTGTCAAAAATCAGCGCACGCAAAGGTTTGTCGGTATTATCAACAGGAGCGGGAACATAATCAACTATCGCTTCAAGCACATCTTCAATACCTTCGCCCGTTTTTGCACTTACAGGAATGGCAATAGACGTATCAAGCCCCAAAATTTCTTCTATTTCTTTTTTAACTTTATCAACATCTGCTGATGGCAAGTCTATTTTATTAATAACAGGTATAATTTCAAGGTTTTGTTCAATCGCAAGATAAACATTTGCCAATGTTTGAGCTTCAACACCCTGAGTAGCATCTACAATCAGTAAAGCACCCTCACAGGCAGCCAGTGAACGGGAAACTTCATAAGAAAAATCAACGTGTCCGGGGGTATCAATAAGATTTAGTTCATATTCTTTACCGTCATGCGCTTTATAATTCATTCTTGCAGCGTTTAATTTAATGGTAATTCCACGTTCACGTTCAATATCCATTGAATCTAATAACTGTTCCTGCATATCTCTTTTGGATACTGTTTCGGTCTTTTCCAAAAGTCTGTCGGCAAGTGTCGATTTCCCGTGATCTATATGGGCTATTATACAAAAATTTCTTACATTATCTCTGAGTGTCATAATTTGATTATATATAAAACAAGGTTGAAGTCCATAATTTTAATTTTACCAATATATACAAAAACACCAAAAAATAATGTATAATTAAAAGAGAACAAAAGATAATTTCATTCATTTAGACTATGACGAAATTTTCATTATTTAATATAATACACTTGATGAATAATACATTTTTATACAAAAAGGATAAAAAAATGCAGAAAAAATTCACTCTGTTATTGGTTTCATTGATATTGGCAAGTACGTTGCCGCAAATGGCATTTGGTTTTAAAAACCCATTGAAAGAATACAATTTGTACGCAGAAACCCATAATGAAAATGTTAAATATGACAATGCAATGAGTGAATTATATTATAATCAAAACGGCAATCAGCCGCAAAATGCACAAGCACAACAGGATAATCCGCCTCCTCCGCAGGAAAATATAACTACTGAAGACGGGGTGGAAATTGAAATAGAAGTTCCTAAAAGAAGAAATGTTTATCTGCGTGAATCCTCTCAGAAGGTATATTCCAAAGGTGACGGTAATTGGATAAATGAGCCTTATTTCTACGATGACCCTAATTTAGACAGCATTATAGAAAAATACAGAAAAAGCAATTTTGCGGGATGTATGCAGGAATGCGAGGCTTACGTTCAGACTCATCCTTATGATACTTTAGGATTTTATTATCTTGCAATGAGTTATGCAAAATGCGGAAAAAAAGAAGATGCCATAAGTGCTTATGAAAAAGTTATTTCAATAAACGAACATCCTATGATGGTAAAATATGCCACAAACGGCAGAAATTGCGTAATGAATGATGAAAAAGAAGCAAAATGCTTTATGGATGTAAATGAGCCTGATTACTATTATCCGTACAGAGAAATGGCTCAGTCAATAGAATTGACACCTGTTGATCCGCAGGAATTGATTAACAAAAACCTGACAGCACTACAAGAAAGATTGACTCCGCCGGCACAACCTGAAGTTCAAAACGGAGAACAAAACGGTGAAAGTAGCCAGCAATTCCATTTACCGTTTGAAAATCAGGATTCGGAGCTTGACAGATTCATTAATGCACCTTACGGTTCAGGTTTGTCAAGTGAACTTGAAAAACAACAAAAAATTATTCAACTTAAGAAAATTCAGCAAAATATCAACAATGAATCAAATGACCCGGGAAAATACTTCCAAAATATAAGAAATATCAAAAACTTTGATCAAAATAAATCGCAAATGGAAATTCCTGACAGAATTGCAATGGCTGATACAAGTGATATGGAAGCACTTTTAAACAGTCCCGAATACATAGAAAATAAAAAAGAATTAGACCAGATAAAAATGATGTTTGGCGAAAATATAACAGGAAATTCTTCGGATGATTTTACAAAACTTTTGCCTGCACTGACCAAAAACGGCGAAAAATTATCCCCAGAATTTATGCAGACAATGATGATGCAGTCACTTATGCCTGACATTATTAATTTTGACGGGAAATCAGGATTTTAAAACAAATTTATGGTTACAAAATATCAGCAGGTAAAAGAGGATTTTTTATCGGGAAGAATAAAAGGCTGCAAAGCATATTTTGAAGCCAAAAATCACCATGTTGAAGCTGCATACTGTCATTTGATTTTAGGAAATTTTGCAAAGGCAAAAGCCCATTTTGAAGCCGCAAAAGATTATGATTTAAGAGCGCATTGGGGACTTGTTATTATGCAGATGCTTGATGGTAATATTTCCATGTCGCCTACATATTTTGAAGTCAGAAATTTTCTTGAAATTGATTTGGATATTTTTATTACATACTGTAAAGGTGATATTGTTGAAAAAATAGTCAGATACGCTGATTATATGGCATTTTATAATATGGAATGCTATAAATTTATAGGCAGGGCTTTTTGGGCGCATAATCTCATGCCGGCGTCCATGTTTTTCTTAAATCGTGCCTGTGACAGGTTGTATAATGATCCTGAACTTCATTATCTGCTTGCATATATTTATTGTTATAACGAAAAGAATTTATCAAAATGCAAAAAAGAACTTGATACATGCCTCAATATCCTTCCAAAATACGCTCCTGCAGTTGCATTATCAAAAAAAATCAGTCAATGATGTTCATTATAAAGATAATGTATTTAACAAATCTTTATACCCCTTGCAAAAAGAAAATGTTTATAATACCATTCATGATACGAACGTGCGCTCACGCGGATTTTTGTGTGGAAAAAGTCTTTTAAAACGTGAGTTAAGGAATTGTAAAGTAGCAAAAAGAAATATAAAGGAAAGCAAAAATGATTAACCCTGTTATCGATGAATTAGAAAAGGAATATCTGAAATCCGAATTACCTGATTTTAACGCAGGTGACACTGTAAAAGTATTTGTTAAAATCGTTGAAGGTAACAAAGAAAGAATTCAGGCTTTTGAAGGTACTATTATTAAAATGCATGGTGCCGGTTTAAATAAAACTATCACTGTAAGAAAAGTATTCCAAGGTGTTGGTGTTGAAAGAGTATTCTTAATCCACTCTCCAAGAATCGACAGAATCGAAGTTTTAAGACGCGGTGATGTAAAACGTTCTAAATTATACTATTTGAGAGAACGTTCAGGTAAAGCAACTCGTATTAAGGAAAAAATTGAAAAAAGATAAAACACATATTCACTGGTATCCGGGGCATATAGCCAAAGCCGAAAGGAAACTGAAAGAGCAGCTATCTTTGGTGGATGCCGTGATTGAAGTGATTGATGCGAGATTACCTTTATCAAGCAGATATGACAATATTACGGGACTTCTTAATCAGAAGCCCCGTTTTTTGCTTGTTAATAAATCCGATTTGGTTGATAAAAATGAGCTCGACAGGTTTGTGGAATATCTCAAAAATGAAACTCAAACAGCAGTGATCCCCACAACCTCAAAAAATTCCAAAGATTTGAATATTATAGTTAAAGAAGCGCTAAAATTATCAGAACCGAGAATACAGGCACTAATGGCAAAAGGACTTCTTCGCCGTCCTGTAAGAATAATGGTTGTCGGACTCCCAAATGTTGGCAAATCAAGTATTATAAATAAATTAACCCGTTCATCAAAAACAAAAACAGGTGCAAAGGCAGGTGTTACAAGACAACAACAATGGGTAAGAATTAATCCGCAATTGGAATTGCTTGATACTCCTGGGATTATTCCCATGAAACAAGAGGACCAAAACAGAGCCACAAAACTTGCGTTTGTTAATTCTGTCGGTAATAATGCATATTCAAATGATACGGTTGCAAAAGAATTACTTAATATTCTTAACGATAAACAGACTCAAATATTTAAAAATTATTACGGGATAGAAGATGATAAAGAGCTTTCTGTTGAAAATATAGCCTTTTCAAGAAAGTGGCTTAAACAACAACAAGAACCTGATATAGAGCGAACTTCAGGTTATATATTAAAAGATTTCAGAGAGGGCAAAATAGGTAAATTCATTCTTGATACGATAGAATAAGTCATTTATTGTTACAAAATATTTTGCTAAGTTCTTTTAACTTATTGCATATTTAAGATTATATGTAGTAAAATTAGAGAAAGCCCTAAATTTTGGGCATGCAAAAAATTAATTGGGAAATGTAGTATTAATTAATAAATTTACAGACTATGGAGGTTAATGTGTCAGACACTTGTTTAGAAGAAAAGCTCGACCTTACGGAAAATGCGATAAAGGTCTTGGAGAGAAGATACTTAAAAAGGGATAAAGACGGTAATTGTACCGAAACACCGTCAGATATGTTCCACAGAGTTGCAGATACTATTGCAGCAGGGGATTTAAAATTCGGAAAATCAGAATCTGAAGTTAAGAAGACTGCCGACAGATTTTATCATGCAATAACAAACCGTTATTTTATGCCAAATTCCCCTACATTGATGAACGCAGGCAGAGAATTGGGTCAGTTGGCGGCTTGTTTCGTATTACCGGTAGAAGACAGTTTGGAAGGTATTTTTGAAACGGTTAAAAATACTGCATTAATTCACAAATCAGGTGGTGGTACAGGTTTTTCTTTCTCAAGATTAAGACCTAAAAACAGTGTTGTTCGTTCAACTATGGGTGTTTCTTCAGGACCTGTGTCTTTCATGAACGTATTTAATGCCGCAACGGAAGCCGTTAAACAAGGCGGAACAAGACGTGGTGCAAATATGGGGATTTTAAGAGTTGATCACCCTGATATTTTGGAATTCATTGACTGCAAATCCGATAATAACCAATTAAATAACTTTAATATTTCTGTTGCTATTACGGATAAGTTTATGGAAGCTTATCTTGCAGGTACAGATTATGAATTGATTAATCCTCAAAATGGTCAGGCTGTGGGTAAGTTATCCGCACAAGCAGTATTTGACAAAATTGTTGATGGCGCATGGCGAAACGGTGAACCGGGAATAATCTATATAGATAAAATGAACGCTGATAACCCAACTCCGTTAATCGGGGCAATTGAATCAACAAATCCTTGCGGGGAAGTTCCTCTATTGCCGTTTGAAGCTTGTAATTTAGGTTCAATAAATTTGGGCAGAATGATGAAAGAAACATCTGACGGCTGGGTAGTTGATTGGGATTTACTTGAAGAAACAACTAGAACTCTTATGAGATTTTTGGATAATGTTATTGAAGTAAATAATTATCCGTTACCTCAGATTTCTGAAATGGTAAAAAATAACAGAAAAATTGGTCTGGGTGTAATGGGCTGGGCTGATATGCTTATGAAATCAGGCATTTCCTACTCATCTGAAGAAGGTATAAATCTTGCAGGTCAGGTTATGGAATTTATTGATTATGTTTCAAAAACCGAATCTGTTGAAATGGCAAAAGAAAGAGGCAGATTTAATAACTTTACGGGAAGTATTTACGATAGCGAAAACTATTTGTATAACAAATTTAAAGGAAAATCCGCAGGAAAAATTTCAGATGAACAATGGGCAGAACTTGATGCTCAGATTAAGCAATACGGTTTGAGAAACGCAACAACAACATGTATTGCTCCGACAGGTACAATTTCAATGATTGCAGGGGCTTCAGGCGGTGTTGAACCTTTATTCGGTCTTGTATTCTCAAGACTTATAATGGATAAGACCGAAATGCTTGAAGTAAACCCTATTTTTAAAGATTATATGGTTTCTCACGGGTTGTATTCCGAAGAATTGATGTCAAAGATTGCTGTTGATGGCTCTATTGCTCATGTAGACGGTGTAAGTGATGAAGTTAAAAAGATTTTCTACACTGCACATGATGTTACACCATACTGGCATGTAAAAATGCAGGCAGCATTCCAGCTTCATACGGATAATGCGGTTTCAAAAACAGTAAACTTTGTAGAATCCGCAACAAGAGATGATATCAAAGAAGCTTATATTTTGGCTTATAAAAATAATCTCAAAGGAATTACGGTTTACAGAAACAACTCTCGTCAATTCCAACCGATGAATTTGGATTCAAAAAAGAAAGAGAACAGTATTGAAATCAAGCCTATCGTTGAAGATAAGGTAGAGAGTACGGAAGAATATAATCCGACAGGAGAAATAAAAGAAGTAAAATGCCCTGAATGCGGTACAAAAATTCAGATGGCAGAAGGCTGCTTTATTTGTCCGAATTGCGGATATTCAGGCTGCGCATAAACTAAAGTTCATTAGTAAAGACCCAATCGTTATTAAGGCGGTTGGGTCTTTATAGTATTAAATTCGGTGTATTTATACGCATTGATATTATTTATAAAAAAAATAAGAACCAAAATTTAGTCCTTATTTTTTAGATATATTAAATCCAATAGTGATGAATCCGGTTTATCTTAAGCTAACCTTTACAGCAGGTCCTTTTTGTTGAATTTCAACTTTGTTTTCTCTTGCTAACCAGCCAAGACCTAAATCTGCAAAATTACCTTTTAAATCTAATTCTTTTTTCATTTTCGCAAAAGAAGTTGCACCGTTTACATGTAAATAGTTATAAATTTCCCCTGCTGAAAAACCGATTTGTTCTTCTAATGTTAAATTGCTTTTTTTTGTAGTTGCCATAATTTTTTCTCCTTCCGTTTCATTCAAATAATTGTATTTGCAACACTTTTTCGATACTCAAATCATAATGTATTTTCAAATTTTAAACATCATACTAAATGAGTACTTTTTAGGGGGAATTTTGTGTTAAAATACATCATAAGGAGTATTGAAAATTGTTTATTGAGGGAAGTTTAGCTTCTGACAAAACGGATATTTTGATTGACAGGTATGTGCAATTACTCAATGATGGGGTGAATGCTTCCGAAATTTTGGTTATTGTTCAAAATTCTACCCTCAAAAATGATTTTCAAAATCGTGTTTTTGAAAAGTTAAAAACGGATTGTATTGAAAAACTCCAAATACATTCATTTTTTTCGCTTGTTTATAATACGGTTTGTGATAACTGGGCTTTTTTAGAGGACAGAAATATTTTTGATAATCCTGCTGTATTGCCTAATTTGGCGGGGCTTGAGGTTTCTCAGTTTATATTGAAAGATATTTTAAAGGATGTTCAATTTAAGGGATACAATTCCAGAATGTCTTTAATTCAGCAGATTTTTAGAAGATATTCTTTAATTATTCAAAATAATTTGACTTCTCAGGATGTCATAGAAAGGGCAAAAATTCTAAAAGAAGGTTTTTCTGACGAAGCATCTCTTGCAATAAGTAAAATGCTCAGAAAAACTTTGGAATTGCGGGCTTTTGATTATTTACGGCAGTGTCTTTTGTTTAATTTTATTTATAAAAATACTTCTTATTTTGAAAATATAAAATATCTGATAATAGATGATGCGGATGAATATACCCCGATTTTTATTGATTTTGTTGAGTATTTATCAGGAATAAATAATTCTGAACATAAGCTGAATGATTTTTATATAGCAATAGATCCTCTTGGTTCAAGCAGGTGCGGGTATTTGAGTGCGGACAAAAATAATTATGCAAGGTTAAAACAAATTTTTCCAAACAGTGAGGTTATATTTGCAAATGCCAAAACAGTAACCAAAGATTCAATAAAATTATTTACAAATGTTTCTAAGGGTGAAGAAAATGTTTTAGAAAATTTTTCGTATAAGTCATATTCAAAACGCAGTGAAGAAGTTGCCAAAGTAATAAAAAAAATACGGGAATTATTGAAAAATAAAGTTTCTCCTTGCGAAATTTCTGTTATTACGCCTGTTGTTGATGATATGCTTAAATTTACTCTGAATGAGAATTTTAAAAACATCAATTTATTATTTCTGACAGGAAGTGAAAAACTTATTCAAAACAAATATGTTCAGGCTGTTATTACAATTTTGAAATTAAATACTGATTTGAAAAATACATTGTCGGAATTTGATTTAAGGATTATTTTGTCTGAATTTTTGGGAATTCCTATTAAGTACTGTCAGGAAATATTATCGGAATTTGAATGTAAAAAGATGCTTATTCCTTTTGAGTTTGAGGATGATGAATATACTCAAAGTTATAATAAATTTTTAACTCTGACAAAAAAACTTTCTTCCACTGACTCCAAAATTTCCGAACAAATTATTGAAATATATGACAATCTGTTCAGAGCGGATAAGTTCAATATTAGTGAAATAAACAAATTTAATTTCTTTATTAAACAGATTAAGGATTTTGAGGATATTTTCGGGAATAATTTTCAGACCAGATTAAATGATATTATTTTACAGGTTCAAAATTCTGTTATTGCCGAAAATCCTTATACGGTTCTGGAAACAGGTACAAATGATTTGATTATTTCAACTCCGCAAAAAATAATTGACAACCATATCAGTACAAAATATCAGTTTTGGCTGGATATTTCAAACAGTGAATGGATAAAATCAGACACAGGGCCGCTGTATAATTCTTGGGTTTTTCAGAAATATTGGGATAAGGACAGTTATACTCTGGAAGATAATATTGAACTTTCAAGGGATAAAAATGCCCGAGTTTTGAGAAAACTTTCTCTGCTTTGTTCAGAGCATGTTTATTGTGCTTCAAGTTTGTTTGATTCTAACGGGGTAGAAAATTACGGAGCAATCGAAGAATATATTTTAACCGAAACGGATGAAGTTTTTGAAAAAGACGAACATGTTTTTAAAATAATCCCAAGGACAGACCAAAAACCTGTTTTGGAATATAAAAACGGATATATGGGTATTTCTGCTGTTCCGGGGGCAGGGAAAACAACGATTTTACTCGCTTTAATTCTTAAATTGCTTGAGCGTGGAGTCAAGGCTGAAAATATTTTTGTTCTGACTTATATGGATTCTGCTGCAAGAAATTTTAGGGAGCGAATAAAAAATGTTTACAGAAATTCCTCAAAAATGCCTAATATCAGCACTATTCACGGTTTAGCTTTGCGAATACTAAAAGAAAACGGAAATTATGAAAAATTGGGTTTATCGGGAGATTTTGAAATATGTGATGATGCACAAAGAAACAGAATTTTAAGAGAAATAGCTTTTAAACTCAAGATTGAACAAAAAACCGCAGAAGAATTTGACAGAGCTGTTTCGGTTTTCAAAATGAACGGCGGAATTTTGCCCAAATCGGTTGTAAATTCAAAGCTTAAAAAATTTATTTATTTTTATAAAGAATACAAAAATAATCTTCAAGAATTTAATATAATCGATTATGATGATATGCTCACCGGTGCGGTCAAAATTCTGAAAGAAAATCCCGACATTTTGGCTCATTATCAGGAGATTTGCGAATACATAATAGAAGATGAAGCACAGGATTCTTCTTTAATTCAGCAGGAACTTATTTCTTTATTGTCAGGGAAACATAAAAATATCATAAGATGCGGTGATGTCAATCAGTCAATAACTGCAACATTTTCTAATGCAGATGTAAAGGGTTTCAGGGAATTTATAACAAAAAATTATAATGTTTCCATGAACTGTTCCCAAAGATGTGCAAAAGGAGTATGGGAATGTGCGAATAATCTTGTGGCTCAAAGCATGAATGACGAAGCCGCAAAAAATGCTTTTTTTGAAATGTATATGGCACCTGTTGAAGGAAAAAATCCGGAAGATAATAATTCCGTAAAAGCAAAAATTTTTGATACTCCTCAAGATGAAAAAAATTATGTTTTAAACATAATAAAAAATACTCTTACAAAACATCCTGAGTATACCGTCGGAATCTTATTGCGGAACAATTATCAGGTTGCGCAGTGGCAAAATCTGATTGAAAACAACGGGTTTAAAGTCATAACAAGAAATCAATGTCTTGAACAAAAATCAATATTCAGAGCTGTTTTTGCGATAATAAAAATAGTTCTTCGACCTTTTGATAATTCTAATCTGGCTTATAACTACGATATCCTTTCCCAAATCGGCAGATATAAATACGGGCTTGGTAAGGAAATAGAAAAATACGAAAATCCTTTCATAAAATTGAATTGTGATGATATAAAAAATCCGGACTTAGAACAGTTTTACTGGGATGTTAATTATTGGGTATCTTTGTGTTATCTTCCGCCTAACGAGCTTGTTGTTAAAGCGGCTCAGGATATAGGTCTTTTACAATCAGAAATTGATAAATCAAATATGCACCTTATTTCAACTCTTATAAAGCGTATTTGTATAAAAAATAATTCACTTTCTTATGCTGCCGAAAGACTTGCAGAACTTGCCAAGAAATCCAATCTGAGCGGATTTAAGTTCTTTTCGGAAGAAGATGATGACGATAAAAAATCACTTGAGGGAAAAGTTCAAATTATGACTATGCACAAATCTAAAGGTGATGAATTTAATCTTGTATTTTTGCCTGAAATGAGTGAAAAAAATCTGCCTTTGAATATGGACTGCGTAAATCTGAAATCTGCTGATTTTATGGAAACAGTCCGTTCATTAAATCCCGAGTATAAAAAGAAAAGCGACTATGATTTAAAAGAAGAAATACTTGATGAAAATTTGCGTCTTTTATATGTAGCAATTACAAGAGCAAAAAATAATCTATTTATTACAACAGCAAGAAAGCAAATGAATTTTGGCAAAATGAAAGATTCTGAACCGAGCAGAATTTTTGGCGATTTACTGGTAAAGGAGGCTGATTATGCAAACTAATTTTTCTCCTAATATGATAAAAACATACAATACATGTCCTAAAAAATATTATTATCAGTACATTGAACATGTAACCATGCCAAAATCTGCACTCCCGTTTGAAAAAGGTAAAAAAATCCATGCACTTGCCAATTATTATTTGCAAGGGATTAAGATTGACCGTCTTGAAACTGCCCTTGACGATTATGAATTGAAACTGTGGAATTTACTCAAAAATAATGAATATTACAATAAAGATTATTTAAAATCAGAGTTTTCGCTCTATTGTCGTTTGGGCGATTATTGGCTCGGAGGCAGATTGGATGCGGTTGTGTATGAAGGGGATAATTATTTCATACTCGACTATAAAACAGGTTCAATTCCCAAAAATGCCGAGTCTGACCCGCAAACTATGGTGTATTGTCTTTGTCTTGACAGGTATTTGAAAAATTACAACTCAATTTCTTTTGTTTATATAAACCTGAAAAATGATACTAATTATAAAATACAATTTAATGATGAACTAAAAAAGGAATATACTAAAAATCTGATAAAAACATGTGACATCATTAAAGCAAACTCTCAATATAAACCAAACCCTCAGGCATGTTTACTTTGTGAGTATGCAAAACTGTGCCATGCGAAGTAAATTTTTGAATGTAAAGAATGTAACAAAAAATTCTTAATCTGAAAAACCGAATTTTTCAAAAACTTTATATAAATGGATAAATAAACCCAAGACAGATTGATTATGATGAACAACAATTCGATAGATTCAATTCAGAGTAAATATACATTTGCGGTGCCGCCGGTGCAGTTTTTTGAGCCTAAAAACTCTCAAAGCGCACAAAAAAGTTCATTTGATTTTATAAACCAAATGAACTCTAACGGCTTTAATCCTTTTCACCCTAATGTTCAATCACAAACATTGGCTAAAAAGTTAGATATTTTATCTTAAACCCAACCATTTTGCGGAATCAAATTTATCACCGATACCTGAACCTGTCATATCAGGTGATTGTCCGTATGTTTTGTCTAAAGCATCCATTGAAGCAACAAGACCTCTGTTCTGAATAAGAGGATTTGTTACTCTTGCAGAGCCGTAATTACCGCTTACCTTAGGTAATACGTTTATTCCAAATAATTTTGCTGCTTGAATTCCCATGTTTAAATTTCCCTAATTTTTCCCTATATATAAATAAAGTATTTTATTGCCAAAAAATTGATAAAAAAGTGTCAAATATTAAGAAATGTTAATTATTTTTTGCAGGTGTGTTTTCTATAAAAGAAAAATTGTCACCTACGGTTTCTTCAATTTGTTTAAGCAGATTAGATGGCTTTATATCATAAGCTTCTGCAATTCGCCAAAAAGTTGTAAGCTGGATATCTTTTCTGCCTTTTTCCAATTCTGACCATATTGACTTGCTGAGTTCAATCTCATTACAAATTCTTGAGATTGAAGTTTTCCTGTTATCTTTTATGACTTTTGAAATTGCTTTTAATAATTCTTGTTTTCTCTCTTGCATAATATTTATTATTGTTCTAATATAAGAACAAAGTGTTCTTGTACTAGAACAGAGGTGATATGAATTTTTTTAAAATTTTTGAATCATATATACGTTGTTTAAAAAATATACGATATTCAAATAATCGGATATATATAACTGATGAATCAGGGAAGAAAATTTTACATCCGACATATTTACCTATGCGTGGGTACGAAATTGTGTTTAAAGGTGATAATAATACAGTAGAAATTTATAAAGAAAAATTTTGTAAAAACAGACATATCAAATTGAAATTTTTATCTTCAGGTAATAATGTAAAAGTAGGAAAGTATCTGACAGGGAAATGGGAAATTTTTTCGTTTGAAGGTAATAGTAAATGTGAGATAGGTAATAATAATCAATGTAACAGTATTTTTATTTTTCTTGCAAGTAATCATTTGGTTATTGGTAACGATTGTATGATTTCAAATAATGTCAGATTTTGGGCTGACAGCCACAGCGTGTTGGATAATTCAACAATGCGGGCAATAAATGAACCCAAAAAACCTACTGTTATAGGAAATCATGTTTGGTTGGGTGAAAGAGTAACAATATTAAAAAATGCTATCATTCCTGATAATTGTATTGTTGGTATTGCATCTGTTGTTACAAAAGCTTTTAATGAACAAAATTGTTTAATTGCGGGTAATCCTGCACAAATTAAAAAACATAATATAAATTGGCATGGCTTATCTCCTGTTACCTATAATAGTAATTTAGAAAATATTTGCCGATAAATATATAGTAATTGTTATGATATGGTAAAAATTTTTTGCCCATTATCAGGAGGAAATGGTACGCAAAGGGGGTTGAATATGTTTGGTTTCGCATGAACTTCCTCACCCTATGCCACTTCGTGTCACTTCCCCCTTACAGGTGGCAGAAGATAGTAATTTGCCCCCTAATCAGGGGGAAATGTCTGTTAAGACAAAGGGGGTTGATTAAAAAATTATCCATGTTCTATGTCATACTGAGACATTTAGTCAAAAGATCTAATAAATCTTAGATAACTTATGAGATTCTTCGCTATCGCTCAGAATGACGAGAATTGCTATTTGCTTTTATCTACTGCTGTACCTGCTCAAGAATGACCCCCTACGGCACTAATGTGCCACTTCCCCCTTACAGGGGGCAGAATACAATTCCTCCCCATATGGGGCGGAGAATTAACATTTCCCCCTTTGTTATTGCCTCGCATAAAACGGGAACATTCGCAATTAGGCCGAATATTTTCATAATCGGCATAATTATTATTGTCTTTGATTATACATTTACCCCCCCCCCAATTGTTAATTTTTTGTTTATTTTTTTAAGATTTAAAAAAATAGGTGTTATAACAAGAATAGATTAAGAATTTATATGCTAAAAATGAAAATAATAAAAAAGGAGAATAAAAATTATGGCAAAAACAATTGGTATTGACTTAGGAACAACAAACTCCGTAGTCGCAGTTATGGAAGGTGGTAAACCTACCGTTATAGCAAACGCAGAAGGTTCAAGAACTACTCCTTCTATCGTTGGGTTTTCAAAGACAGGTGAAAGACTTGTAGGGCAGCTTGCTAAACGTCAGGCTATTGTAAACCCTGATAAGACTATCGCTTCTATCAAACGTCACATGGGCGAAGATTACAAAAAGAATATTGACGGAAAAGATTATACTCCGCAGGAAATTTCTGCAATGATTTTAAGAAAACTTGCTGATGATGCTTCTTCATACTTGGGTGAAAAAGTTACTTCGGCAGTTATTACTGTTCCTGCATACTTTAACGACGCACAACGTCAGGCAACAAAAGATGCAGGTAAAATTGCGGGACTTGATGTATTGCGTATCGTAAACGAACCGACCGCTGCTGCTTTGGCTTACGGTTTAGAAAAAGACAGCTCGGAAAAAGTTTTGGTATTCGACTTAGGTGGCGGTACATTTGATGTTTCTATTCTTGAAATTGGTGACGGTGTTCATGAAGTATTATCAACTTCAGGTGATACTCACTTGGGTGGTGACGATTTTGACCAAAAAGTTATGGATTGGATTTGTGCAGAATTTAAAGCTCAGGAAGGTATTGATTTAAGCGGTGATAAACAGGCAATGCAGCGTGTTAAAGAAGCTGCGGAAAAAGCAAAATGCGAATTGTCATCAGTTTTTGAAACAAATATCAATCTGCCGTTTATTACAGCAGATGCAAACGGTCCTAAACACTTAGACCTCAACTTAACAAGAGCTAAGTTTGAAGAACTTTCTTATGATTTACTTGAAAGATGTAAAGCTCCTGTTGAAAAAGCAATACAGGATGCAGGTATTTCAAAATCTGAAATCAACGAAGTTGTATTAGTCGGCGGTTCTTCAAGAATTCCTGCAGTACAGAAACTGGTTAAAGATTATACGGGAAAAGAACCTAACCAGTCCGTAAACCCTGATGAAGTAGTTGCAGTCGGTGCTGCGGTTCAGGCAGGTGTTTTGGCAGGTGAAGTTAAAGATATCGTATTGTTGGATGTAACTCCATTAACTTTAGGTATTGAAACTTTGGGCGGTGTTATGACAGCTCTTGTTCCTCGTAACACAACAATTCCTGTTTCTAAATCTCAGGTATTTTCAACTGCCGAAAATAACCAAACAGCAGTTGATATTCAGGTTCTTCAAGGTGAAAGACCGATGGCTAAAGATAACAAATCATTGGGTATGTTCAGACTTGAAGGTATTGCTCCTGCAATGCGTGGTATTCCTCAAATCGAAGTTACTTTTGATATTGATGCCAACGGTATTGTAAACGTATCAGCTAAAGATAAAGCGACTAATAAAGAACAAAAAATTACCATCACAAATTCTTCTAACCTCTCTGAACAGGATATTGACAGAATGGTAAAAGAAGCTGAAGCTAATGCTGCTGATGATAAAAAGAAAAAAGAAGAAGCTGAAATCAAAAACAATGCTTCCTCTATGATTGCATCAGCAGAACGTGTATTGAAAGATTTTGAAGGCAAAATTGATGCAGCTGATAAATCTAAACTTGAAGAACAAAAATCTGCTCTTGAAAATGCTGTTAAAGAAAACAAATCCGCAGATGAATTGAAAAAATTATCTGAAGATTTGCAGCAGACAATGTTTGCTATTTCTCAAAAGGCTTATGAAGCAGTACAAAAAGAAGGTGCAAATGCTCAAAGCGACAGCGCTCAGGAAGCTGACAGTTCTTCTTCAAACAATGATGATGATGTAATTGATGCTGAATACACAAAAGAAAGTTAATAGCTTAAAATAATTTCGCGATTCATAATAAGAGTACGGTGTTATACCGTACTCTTTGTTTATGCGTATAATTTGAGATAGTAAAATTATTGCCTTTAAAAAGTTTTTGTGTAAAAGTGTATATAATTGTCAAAAAACGAATAAAGATATGAACGAAAAAGATTATTTCAGTTATGAATTAGAACATACAGACTCCAAAACAGGTGCTCGTGCAGGAATTTTAACTACCCCTCACGGCAAAATTGAAACACCTATTTTCATGCCTGTGGGAACAAATTCTGCGGTGAAATCTTTAACGGGTGACCAGATTAGAGATACGGGTGCACAAATAATTTTGGGTAATTCTTATCATTTATATTTGCGGGCAGGAGATAAAAGAATACATGATTTTGGCGGAATACATGGTTGGATGAATTGGGATAAACCTGTTTTGACTGATTCAGGCGGTTTTCAGGTATTTTCCTTGGGACATTTGAACAAAATAACAGAAGACGGGGTAGAATTTCAGGATCCTAAAAACGGCGAAAGACACTATATTTCACCTGAAATATCAATGGAAATTCAGCAAAATATCGGAGCAGATATTATCATGGCTTTTGACCAGTGTGCTCCTTATCCTTGTGATTATGATTTTGCTAAATCTGCTATGGAACGGACTCACAGATGGCTTGAAAGATGTTTCAAAGCAAAGACAAATCCTAAACAGGCACTTTTCCCTATTGTTCAGGGTGCATTTTTTGATGATTTAAGGCGGGAAAGTGCTAAAGTTATATCAACATTTGATGCTATCGGATATGCTATCGGCGGGGTAAGCGTTGGTGAGCCGAAGGATGTTCAGAAGTATTTTACTGCATTGACTGCACCTTTGCTTCCGAATAATAAACCACGTTATCTTATGGGAGTGGGTACTCCTGAAGATTTGCTTGACGGTATTAAAGCGGGTGTTGATATGTTTGATTGTGTTTTACCGACAAGAAATGCCCGTCATGGTTCGTTTTTTACATGGGACGGGAAATCAAATATTAAAAACAAAAAATATGAAGATGACAGATTACCTTTGGTAGAGGGATGTGATTGTTATGCCTGCAAAAACCACTCAAGGGCTTATATCAGACATCTTTGGAAATGTCAGGAAGCAACAGCCTCAACACTTTTGTCTATCCATAACATAAGATTTTTACTGAATTTTGTGAAATTATGCAGGCAGGCAATTTTAGAGGACAGATTTGAAGAATTTTACAACGAACACTATACTAATTTGATATAATTGTCTATATTCAAAATTAAAGAAGAGTAGGGTGCGTTTATACGCACCAAAGTGCGAAGTCGATAAGTCGGCTGAGTTCATTTCAGAATTAATAATATTGACAATCGTTCGGCTTTAAAAAATAATTAATCCCTGTAAAGGACTTATCGCCATATCGCCTTATAGACTTATCGACTTATAGCTATGTCTGCAAGACGGCAAAGCCAGAAAGTCGGTTAAGTTCATTTCAGGGAATGGGGTCGATGAGTCGGCTGAGTCAGAAAGGTTGGAAAGTTCGTATCAGGATTAATGATATTAACAATCGTTTGGCTTTAAAAAATAATTAATTCCCGTAAAGAACTTATCGCCTTATAGACTTATCGATTTATCGTCTCATTGCCTATCGCCTATCGCCTCGGCAGACTTTTAACAATGTAGGTTTTACATCCTTACAACAATAAAATTAAAGCATAACATCATTTTTATTGAGTTCACCTATGTATTTTACGGCAGGTGAATCAATTTTTGCTTCAAACATTTCCGATAATAATTTTTCTATATTCAAAATTTTAAAATTTGAGACAGCAGTGTATAACTTTAAGCTAAATTCTCTATCAAGTGCAGCATCCATCTATTTTATCCTCACAAGTAAATGTATAAACTTATATATTCTATACAATCCCCGATTATTTCAAAAACTAACCATATTTAAAGAAATATTAAACTTATTTGATTATGTTTATGCTAGAATAAAATCAATAGACAAGGAGAGAAAAATGGTTGAACAAGAATTAAGAGATAAATATGAAGTAGTTATAGGTCTTGAAGTTCACGCTCAGTTGAAAACCAAAACGAAAATATTTGCACCCGATAAAAATGAGTTCGGACAGGAACCTAACAGTCTTACAAGTCCGATTACTTTAGGTATGCCGGGGGTTTTGCCCGTATTAAACAAAGAAGTTGTTAATATGGGTATTTTGGCAGGTTTGGCACTGAATTGCGAAATTCCTTCAAGATGTAAATTTGACAGAAAACAATATTTTTATCCCGATTTGCCAAAAGGTTATCAAATTTCTCAATATGATGAACCGATTTGTGTAAACGGTCATATTGATATAAACGGTAAAAGAATCGGTATTACCCGTGCGCACTTGGAAGAAGATGCAGGGAAACTTGTTCATGCCGGAGCAAACGGCCTTGCAGGTTCAATATATTCTCTTGTAGACCTTAACAGAGCTGGTACTCCGCTTTTGGAAATAGTATCTGAACCTGATATGAGAAGTCCGCAGGAAGCAAGAGCATATATGGAAGAATTGCGTGATATTGTTCGTTATGCCGGAGTTTGTGACGGAAACCTTGAGGAAGGTTCAATGAGATGTGATGCCAATATTTCAATTATGCCAAAGGGTTCAAAAGAATACGGAACAAGAGCAGAAATCAAAAATATCAACTCTTTCTCTGCGTTAGAAAGAGCTTTGGAATATGAAATTGACAGACAAATCGAAATTGTGGAAGACGGCGGAGAAGTTGTTCAGGAAACTCGTCTTTGGAATGATGATACAAGAGAAACAAAATCAATGAGAAGTAAAGAAGATGCAAACGATTATCGTTACTTCCCCGAACCTGATTTAATGCCTCTGGAAATTTCAAAAGAGTGGGTTGAAAAAGTCCGAGCTACAATGCCTGAACTTCCGAACCAAAAGCGTGAAAGATATCAGGGATTAGGTTTGAGTGAATATGATGCAAACGTAGTTGTTTCACAAATGGATTTGGCTCTGTTCTTTGATAAAGTGCTTGAACTTGGTGCAAATCCTAAAACCGCAGTAAACTTTTTGACAGGTGAAATTGCTGCATACCTCAAAGAAAATCATACCGAAATCAACGATACAAAATTAACACCTGAAAATCTTGCAGAGTTAATTCACATGATTGAAAAAGGAACAATTTCCAATAATATCGGTAAACAAATTCTTGTTGAAGATATGATTCCGACAGGTGAAAAAGCAAGTGCAATTGTTGAGAAAAAAGGTTTGAGCCAAATTTCCGATGAGGGCGCAATAAAAGAAATCGTTCAGAAAATCGTGGATGCAAACCCTGCTCAGGTGGAAGCATACAGAAACGGAAAAACTAATCTGCTCGGATTCTTTGTCGGACAGGTTATGAAAGAAACCAAAGGCAGAGCTAATCCGCAAACGGTTAATAAATTCGTTAAAGAAATTTTAGAGGGATAAATAAAAAAAGATGCACTAAACAGTGCATCTTTTTTACGGATATTTTCTTGTTTTCATTCTTTGCTTGTATCGGCTCAGAATGACAACAACACTTTCAAAGTAAAAAGTAGGTCGGATTTACTAATCAGACAAATAACTTTCAACTTAAAAACCGATAACTTTTTTAATTATTTTGTCTAATTTTGATTTAATTTCATCTTTTAAAATTTTGCTTATTGAAATGTCAATAAGGCTGTCTTGCGCTCTGTTTTGTTTTTTAATTGTATTGTATTTGTTCACTTTGGAATAGTCATATTGTTTTGGATTAAATGTTTTAACACTACTGATTTTAACCGGAAAATCTAATTTCATAACTGCCACACCTTTCATACACACTTTTACTACAATTTAAAAACAAATAAAAAGCCTAAATTGCGTTTTTAAAAAGTTATATTAAAGAAATATTACAAAATGGTATTTGTTGAATGAATATTTTGATATGCTACAATAGCAAAGTGATATTTTAATTTCAGGAAAATAATATGCCATTAGTAAAACGTAAAAAGTCATCAATGGAAATTGAGATATTTTCTCAGAGCAAAATTAGCTCACAGATTATCAGTGATTATATAAAAGACGGTAAGATTAATATTGATGTTCCGAAAAATATCAGCCGTGTAATATTAATCGCAAGCGGTTCGTCCTATCATTGTGCCAGATATAGTGCAGATTTATTCGGTTCGATTGCAAAAATTGAAGCAAGAGCGATTTATTCAAGTGAATTTTTACTTCAGCCGAAAATTGCAAATTCTGATGATATTTTATATATTTTTATCACTCAATCGGGGGAAACAACAGATACAAACAGCGCACTTGTAAAAGCAAAAGAATTCGGTGTAAAAACACTTTGCATAACAAACAAACAAAATTCAACCATTTGGAATGCGTCGGATTACAAAATAGCATGCCATGCAGGAGAAGAAATGAGTATTGCGGCAACAAAATCTCTTACCTCCCAACTTTTATGTGCAACAATTTTAGTTTTGAAAATGGCACAGGATAAAGGTATAGAAGTTTCTAATCTTATAAGAGATTTGAACGATATTCCTGATATTATTGAAAAAAGTTATACTCTTAAACCAAAAATAAAACAGTTCGCAAGATTTTTGTCAAAACATAAAAATATAGTTATAACCGCAGACGGGAGTTCTTATGCTCTTGCAAAAGAAGCATCCTTAAAGATTAAAGAAACATCATACATAAATACTTCTTCGTATATCTTAGGTGAATTTATGCATGGTCATGTAGCTATACTGAACAACAAACGCAGTGCATTAATTTATGTTCTTAATGACGAATTGACATACACTGCAACAAAAAATCTCAACAAAATCAAAGAAAATTATAATCCGCCGATTTGTGTAATCGGAAACAGAACCAATCAGGTAAAATCTACTTACAATATCAATATAGAATGCGGCAAACCTGTTGTTAAAACATTTGCAATTCTTGTTATTATTCAGTTAATTGCACTTGAAACAGCGCTTAAACTCCGCAAAAATGTCGATAAACCGCATGGATTAAATAAAGTAGTAAAATAAACAGAATTAATGTAGGAAATATCGCAAAAAAAATTTTTTTTATACATTATCAATAACAGAACAATGCAAGTTAATAGAGTTACAAACAAACTACTCCAAAATAAATTTTTATTAAAGAGTTTAGAAAAAATCTCAGACCACGGGACATCATTTGCAGCAGGAACATCACTTGTTCTGTCATTGACTTTGCGTACTCTTTCAATAAATTCTACCCCAAATATTGATAAAGATAATAAACAATATGCAATTTCAAATTCAATTGCATCATCTCTTGTAAAATTTGGGATAGTAGAGGCTGTTGCGCTTCCTATCGAAAATGCCGTAAACAGAATTGATAAAAATGCGGAAAAATATATTAAAATTTCTACCCTTAAAACATTTGGTCCTGATTCAAGAAGTTATAAATTTGTAACTCAGTCCATAAAACTCAGTGCAGGATTATTAACTGCTATACCAAAATCAATACTTACGGTTGCGCTCATTCCTGTTATTATGGATAAAATTTTCAAATATAATCCTAAAAAAGAACTTGAAAAAACACTTGAAAAATATCCGTTTTTAAATATAAGCAGTCACAATTTTTTCTCTGAACAAAAACCGCTTTCTCAAAAATCTTCCGAGCCTGCTTTTACGGGAGGTTTTGGAGCTGCAAAAACATTCTTTGGGCGTATGAATGATAAATTATCTCAGGTAATAGGAAATATTATAAGTAATAAAAAAGTTCAAAGTATTGCAAAGCGTTATGAAATGGAAGATGAAGATATTTACAAACACATGTCTGCATTGACTGATGTTGTCTTGACGGGTTCTGCCGTTTATCAGACAAACAAAAGTGACAGTATTAAGGAAAATTGTAAAAAAGTTCTGAATTATAATAATATTATTTCAACTGCAGTGACACTTTTTGCAGGTTATAAAGCTGATGATTTCATAAAAGGCAGAACAGAAAAATTTGTAACCAAATTCAAAGAGTTAAATAAAGATTATAAGAATATAGACAAATGTATTCAGGGTATCCATATTGTCAGACCTGCGATAATATTTGCCGGAATTTATTATGCACTGTTGCCGATATTTTCAATTTATTTTGCGGATAAAATAGATAAATTTGTTCAAAAATCACATGCCAAACAATAGCAAATTTATCATTTACGGTTTTTGATAAATCCATAATGTTTATCCAATCGGTCGGAATAATAAATTATAACAATGTTATTTTGAATAAAAATAACAGTTCAATATATTTCAATTTTACTCAATTTGAGCAGAATAGTGATAAATTTGAATTGTCTTTTGGCGGACGTTCAAATACTATTCAGCTTGATAAAGCGCAGCATGTTTCAGGAATACACTGTCCCGCATGCGGAGTAAAAATGCTGTCGCAAGAGGGCTTTGAGGATTTAGTACATGAGGCTTCAAATATAAAACGACCTGATGAATTTATTACTTTTTTAGAGAAAAATAAATCTTACATACCTAAAAATACTCGCCAAATTATACAAGACAGCAAAAATATTCCCTATTATGAACACATGACTATGGAAGAATACAGAAAAGCTTTATATAAAATTTCACTTGAAAAGAAAAGATCAATAGTACACGGTGTAAGAGATTATTTTAATGCTTATGCGCAAAAACTTCCGGAATCAAAACAGGATGCCGCAAAAAATTTAATAGCCGACCTTCATACAAAAGAGCCTTATAACAATTACAAAGAAAAAGTAAATAAAGTTATTGAAATGTTGGATTTAGATTACAACCAGACGGGACAGGCAAGAAAAAGAGCCTTGAGAGATGTTATTCTTGCGAATAATTACTTCAGAACTTTTCATTTCAATAAAGAGCAAAATCTTACTCCGGAAGAAATATCGCAAAGCCTTGTAAAACGACTGTTTGCAAATTCAGTAAACCGTATAAATACAATAGATAAATATCCCGATAACAAAGATTTGCCCAATAACAAGGTATTAATATGTACGGATTGTCAAAATTCACAGTCAAAAAATGTATTTTGGCATAATACGGATAATTCCGAGCTGAAAGATTACATAAAATGGTATCTTGGAGATATATCAAAGCTTATGGGCAACGGCACCATTGATTTAACAGAAGATTATATCACAACTTTTTGCTATGTTACCGATAAAATATCAAGAAACAATATAAGCTTTAATGATAATGAAATTCGTTCGTTTAAAAATGTTGCTTCAAGTGCATACAGGCATGAAACATTTTTTCCGATAGAACAGACAGAGGTTGATATTCCCTGTGCCGAATGCGGTTCAATTATGCTTCCGCATGACAAACGAAAAGAAATTGAACAGGATATGAAAAAATGTTCAACTCCTGTTGAATATGCTCAGGTTTTACAAAAATATGAAAAATATATCGGCTCGCATGCAAAAGGGTTTGCAAGAATATTTATAAATATAACCAATCAATATCCTGATATAAGTCAAAAAGATTTTGTAAAATTGTTTGAGCAAAGAGCCTCTCATTATTCAAAACAGTCACTCAAACATGCAGCACAGCAATATTTTGATGACAGACAATTCTATGTTGAAAATTTTGAAAAAGACAGAGTAAAAAAATACGATCTGATAGGTCAAAAAATTAAAAGCTTTATGCATAATAAAAAATACGAAGATTATCAGACTCAAACGCTCTACAAAGAATGTTTTGACGGGGTTGATTTACACAGTGAACCTGTAAATGGGGTATTTAATTTTATAAGATTATTCAAAGTAATTGCACACAGACATCTGAATATGACAAAACTTGAAGAACCGAATTTCATGACGGATAAAGACCCTGTTTATACGATTTTATTTAATATCTTTAAATTTGATGTTGCAACTGCCGATCATCTTGTTCCAAATTCTAAAGGCGGAGCAAAAAGCAAAGATAATTTAATCGGTTTGTGTAAAATATGCAACAGAATTAAATCCGAAAAAGATGTAGATAACTGGCTTAAAGGAAACAAAAGAATAGAAAAAAATCTTGCCCGTCAGATGCAAATTGTAGACCAAATGGCAAAAGAAGGAAAAATTGAAGGTTATGACACATGGGCAAAAGATATAGCCGAGCAGATTTATGAACTTACTTATCACAGAGTTGATTTGAGAGATGTTATAAAAGAATAAAATCATACAAGCATTTTTCTTGTTTATTTTTATAACCGATTTTTACAATCGGTTTGAGGCTTATGAACAATAAGTAGGATGGATGCAACCCATCATTCTTCATATTTGTTGGGTTTTACCCAACCTACTTTTACTTGAGTTGTTTGCGAGAGCATGAAGCTTGAGCCATACAAATCAGGTATGCCGATTTATCGGCTGACTTGGTGTTTTATTTCAATCAGAAATAAAATACATTCAAGTCCCTTGCCCACCAAATAAAATAAAACAGAGAAGTTATAAAAACATCTCTGCTTTATGGTGGGCGATGCGGGACTTGAACCCACGACCCCCACAATGTCGATGTGATGCGCTACCAACTGCGCCAATCGCCCACAAATTTATTTAATTTTCATGCGCCTCAACCGAAACGCTTCGCTTATTCGGGGATGCGCTACCCCTCTCACTTTTGGGATTGTTCGCTCCTGTGGTGCTCGGGATAATATCCCTGCGCTCCTACGTCGCTATATCATGTTTCGTGCCCTGCCGTATTGCTTATCGCAATCCGCTCCGGCACTCCACATCGGCTTCCGCCTTGCCAATCGCCCACAAATTTATTTAATTTTCATGCGCCTTATTTTATTGCTTTGCTAAAGTGTTTCATTAGTTTCCCAAATCCGTTACGCATCTTGATAACAAGATTTGAAACAACTTTTTCTTTTGAAACAAACTTATCCGCTTCAAGTGTATTCTTTGGCTCAAATTTTGATATGCTTGCAACTTCTTTGTATTCAGGTGTAGGAACATCCATCCCTCCGCCAATTTGTATCGTCGTACCGATTATTGATATAGGTAAATCTGCTATACCAAAAATTCTGCCCATTTATACACTCCTTTAATTAAAAAAAGGAGACACCCGGATTCGAACCGGGGGTAAAAGCTTTGCAGGCTTCTGCCTTACCACTTGGCCATGTCTCCAATTTCCGTATCTCTAATATACGAAACACATAGTCCGTTGTCAAGGAAAAATTGTCCGTATATAATACCGTTTAATACTTTACTAAACAGACTTTGCAAGCTTCATTTCACGCAATTCTTTTAATTCATTTTGATATGGTGAAATTCTTCTTATATCCTCGATTACTGACGGTAATTTTTCAAGTACATAATCTATTTCATCTTCTGTTGTAAATCTGCTCAAACTCCAGCGGATACTGCCATGTATAGCCGTAAACGGAACATTCATTGCCCGCAGAACATGGCTTGGTTCTAAAGAGCCTGATGTGCAGGCAGAACCCGAAGATGCACAAATTCCCAAATCAGATAAATGAAGTAAAATCAATTCACCCTCAATATATTCAAAACCGATATTCGTGGTGTTCGGAACTCTCTGTGCCAAACCCGTATTTACTCTCGCATTGTAAATATTTCTGATAATACCTTTTTCCAATTTATCTCTGAGTCGTTTTACTTCGGTCATTTCATAATCAAGGTTATCAGATGCAAGCTCTGCTGCTTTTCCAAGACCGACAATGTATGGAACATTTTCTGTTCCCGCTCTTTTGCCTCTTTCCTGATGACCGCCGATAATTAAAGGTGAAATCATTGTTTTTGAATTGATATACAAAGCACCGATTCCTTTCGGGGCATGTAATTTGTGTCCCGAAATTCCAAGCATATCAATTTTGCAGTCCTCTACATCTATTTTAACTTTTCCTGCTGCCTGAACTCCGTCTACAAAGAATTTTGTTTCAGGATTTTTTGATTTGATTATTTCGGAAATTTCTTTTATCGGATTAAGCACCCCTGTTTCATTGTTCGCCCACATGACAGATACTAAAGCCGTATCAGGAGTAATCATATCTCTTAATTCGTCAATATTTAATTCCCCGTTGGAATTTACTCCGATATAATCCGTTTTGTAACCTTGTTTTTCAAGATATTTATAAACATTTAAAACGCAAGGATGTTCAATTTTTGTTGTTATTATGTGTTTTTTGTTTTTTACCGTACTCAGATACCCTCTGATGGCTGTATTCGCACTTTCACTGCCGCAGGAGGTAAATATTATTTCTTTTTCGTTTGAAGCCCCTAAAAAATCTTTAAGCTTGCCTCTGGCTTCTTTTATTGCGTGTGATGATTTTTTGCTGAAATCGTACATACTTGAAGGATTTGCGTATTCGCCTTTAAAATAAGGCATCATTTCTTCAAGTACTTTTTCATCAACTTTTGTGGTTGCATTATTATCCAAATATATCAATCTGTCTGCCATTTATTTTACCTCAATAACGTTTATATCATCACCCAGAGCATTTTTTAGGGTTGTTTCAACAAAAAGCTTAAGAGTCATGGTTGAATTTTTACATCCCGAACATTGACCTTTTAATCTTACATAAATATCTTTATCTTTTATATCTATTAACTCAATATCACCGCCGTCTTTGACAAGCTCGGGGGAAATTTGGTGTTCAATAATATTATTTATTTTTAAAATCCACTGAGTTGAAGTAAGCGGCTTTTCCTCTTTTTTGGCTGCGTTGCCGTTATAAAAATCATCAATAATTTTTTGAATTGCACCTTTACATCTTCCGCATGCTCCGCCTGCTTTTGTATAATTGGTAACTTCTTCAACAGTTTTCAAATTATTTGTTTTTATTGCGTCAATTATAACTTTGTCTGTTACCTGAAAACATGTGCAAACCATAGTTTCTTTTGTTTCCGATTTAATTTCATCTAAAGATTTGTATCCGTCTTTTTCATAATTTTTAAACGCATCTTCCAATGCTTCATAGCCCATAACCGAGCAGTGCATTTTCTCAGGCGGCAATCCGTCTAATTGGTCTGCAATATCTTTATTGGTAATCTTTTTAACTTCATCAACGGTTTTACCGATAATCATTTCGGTTAATATACTGGAGCTTGCAACTGCACTTCCGCATCCGAAAGTTTGAAATTTCGCATCGGTAACGATATTATCTTTTATTTTCAAATATATTTTTAACTGGTCTCCGCAAACTAAAGAACCTGCCGTACCGACAGCATCAGCATCCTTAATTGTTCCGACATTTCTCGGATTACGATAGTGATCCATAACTTTTTCGGAATAATCCCACATAATATTTTCCTTTCATGACATTCTGTTATGACATTATTATAATTCAAAAATATTATTCTTACGGATTTTTAATTATTATTTAATTATTCGGATGTTGGAGTATTTATATAATTCTGTAATCTTTGCAGCCGCATAATACACTTGTTATTGCCCGAAAAGATTTTTGCATAATTTTATAATCGTTGTCGTTATCTGATATTTCTGAATTGACAACGGCAATATTTCTTTTGAGACAAGTTTTTAAATCCGTGTTTTTGTAATCTTTAGTTCTGTGTGCAATAATTCTAAGATTTTTAAATTCATTTATGATATCTGTACTTAGTATTGAAGAATTACGCACATTTAATACTGATGTTTCTTCCAAATCCTGAGGTAAAATGTTGTGAATTGTTTTTTTGTTCAGGCTGTAAGGTAGAAGTTTGACGTTGAAATTGTCAAGTTTATTTTTTTCAAAAAATAATTTTTCAGATTCTTTAAAATCAAATATAAGCATTTTGCAAACCATAGATAACCTCTTTTTATACAAATTATGATTTATAAAACCCCAAAATATATCGGAGAAAAGTATTAGCCTTAAAATAGCCTGAAAGTGCAATAAAAACGTATAAAAAACGGTTTATTATAGAAGTATAAATTTTGTACCTTATATGCCAAAGTTACACCGTGACTTTAACGGGCATGCAACAAAAGGGCAGGGTACAAAAAACGGTAATCGGCTACGGTCCGGCATGAACCGTTTATGCCCGTTATCGTAAAAAGGCATGACTTTCAATACTGTCATGCCTTTTGACCTTTTTAAACTGCTGTTTGCGCTAAAAATAAGCGAAATTCTTTACATAACTTAACGAAGGTTAAATCAAGCTAAAACCATGTCTTGACATGGTTTGAAGTGTTGTTGTTATGCCCGAAACCATGTCACAACATGCTTTCAGGGGGGGTAAAAAACAGCTAAAGCCAGCATGATAAGGGCTTTAAAGGTATGTTACAAAACTTCACATCCTCATGTTTTGCCCTTGAAAAAATAATCTTATTTTCTATAATGTGATTATAGAGTTGAAAGTCATTGATATGACACGCTTTAGGGGAGATGTGCCGATATATCGTAAGGATATCATCGGACAATTAGTCAGCTTAATAAATGGAGATTATATAAATTGTTAAGAAGTAGAGATATGGGTAGGGCCGTAGCAGTAAGAAGATGGACAACTACTGCTGTGGAATGTTATAAAAGAGGCTGCAACTGCGAAGGTTGTTTTTATAAAGAATTTTTTAGCGGTTCATCACAGAAATGTCAGATGAAAGCATCAGTTTTGGAATTGGTCAGAGTTATCGGAACTCCTGATGTAGAATTACCGCAAATTTTGGAAGATTAATTCTTCTTATCACAAAATGTTAATCAGAAACATATCATCTTAAAATGTCTGAAAGTATTGTTTTTAGCACTTTTTGTCAAGTGCTTGAGAAATTTGTTTTGACATTTGGGGTTTAAAAATTAAAAAATATGTGTTATACTGACAAAGCGACATGTTGAAAAATTGGAGGTTGTTATGCACATTCATGTAAACGGTAAAAACATAGAAATTACCGATGCTATTAAGGCTTATGTAAAGGAAAAAATCGGCAAAGTTGCAGCTCGTTATGATCAAATTCAGGGCATAGATGTGGTTTTAACTGTTATTAAAAACCCTGCTGCGGAAGGAAAACATATTGCCGAATTAACCTGCAGAACAAATTCAGGTACTATTCATTCCGAAGAATCTGCAGAATCAATGTATGCAAGCATTGACCTTTTGGCTGATAAATTTGCAAGACAGATTACAAAATTTAAAGACAAAAATATTTCTTCAAGCAAAGAATCTATCCGTAACGTTGTAGAACCTGCACAGGCGGAAGAAACTGTTGAAGTTAAAGCTATTGAAGATTAATTTTAATATTTTTATAATCGATTTAAAGCCGTGAATTTTTTTTCACGGCTTTTTTATTCTTATAATTTTTGCTTTATTGTTTATTTCTGGAAAACGAATATGTATTCATGGTTGAATATAGAAAATCCGCCTGCTAAAGCTCTGTAACGCCATAAATTTGCGGTTCTGCCTTTGGCTCTTTCATTACCCTGAATATCTTTTACGATTGTTGATTTTAGTTTAAAACCGATTTTTCTCATTCTGTTCATGCACTCAAATCCTAAAGGCTGAACTTCTGAATTTTTGTAGCTGTCACCGATTATCAGGCATGCAAAACGCCCTTTTTCAAGTAAATCGTAACCGTTTTGGGCAACTTTTTCAAACAGGTCATAAAATTCTTCTGTTGTTGAACAATTTGATAAATCTTCTTTTTTATCGGAAAACTTGATAATATCATCATAAGGGGGATGAAGCATCAAAAACTGTGCCTTTTTTTCTCCCATAATGTCAAGTCTTGCCTGAACTTTTTCTACCGCATCCGTACTTGCAGAATCGGAGCATACAAGGTTTACGTCAGTGACAAGTTGTTTTGAAGTGAATTTTGCGGAAACACTGTCTACTAAATCCTGTTTCAATTCTACACCAATGCAGCGTCTGTCCATATTTACCGCTTCAATACCTGAAGTTCCGGAGCCGAAAAACATATCAAGAACTACATCACCTTTTTTGGTGTAGCGTTCGTACATCTGTTGCGCAATCTGCGGAATATAATTCCCGTGATAGTCGTTTGAATGTCCGTGTTCTTTCAGCCGTGACGGAAATAACCAGAGAGAATTTGTTATTATATGTGCATAATCTTTCCATTTGTTCAAATTTATATCACTGTATTTTGTTGTTTTAATATCGGGTTTTTGAACAATACGCAGGTCAGCTTTCTTTTTAGGTTTTAATTTTGTATTATTTAAAATTCTTGCCAAAGTTCTCTCCTTTTGCCACATTAACCATTTAATCTTATAAAATCCTCATGAGTTTGTAATCAAACATTTATATGATTTTGTGCTATCATTTTTATAGATAAAGGGATTGATTTTATAAATATCTGCCCGTTTTAGGACAGGTCCCGACAGAGTTACTTTAGGGGGTAAAGTGGCAAGAATTAAACAATTATCGAAAAATCTTATTAACCGGATTGCGGCGGGAGAAGTTATTGAGCGTCCTGCGTCTGTTGTGAAAGAATTGACGGAAAATTCAATAGATGCGGGAGCAACAAAAGTCAGTATTGAAATTACAAATGACTGTCGGGATATAAGAATTGCAGATAACGGATGTGGAATTCATCCCGATGATATTATGCTTGCATTTTCAAAACACGCTACAAGTAAAATTCAAGAGGATGACGATTTATTTGATATTCATACTTTTGGGTTCAGAGGAGAAGCACTCGCAAGTATTATTTCAATTTCAAAACTTACCTGTACTACAAGGACTCCTGAGTTTGAAACGGGTACAAAAGTAAAGTGCGAAAATTCAGAAGTTACAAAAGTCGAAACAGGTTGTGCAGTCGGTACGATTATGGAGGTTAAAGACCTGTTTTATAATGTGCCTGTTCGCTTGAAGTTTTTAAAAAGTTCAAATACGGAATTTTCTTATATTCAGGAAATAGTTCAGTCTATTGCACTTTCTCATCCAGAAGTGTCACTTGAGTTAAAAAAATACGGTAAAATCGTTTTGAAAACAACCGGTCAAAATAATTTAACTCAAACAATTAAAGAGGTTTATTCTTCAGATATTACTAATAATTTAAAAGAGGTTTTGAAAACGGATGAGCTTTCGGGGCTTAAAATTTCGGGGTTTGTCAGTACCCCTGATTATACCCGTTCAAGCAAAAAGAGTTATTACACTTATATTAATACCCGTTATGTAAAATGTCCTGTGTTTCAAAAGGCGATAGATACGGTTTACAGAACTTTAACAGCAAATAATAAATATCCTTTTGTTGTTCTTAACCTTGAAATTCCTCCTCATGATGTTGATGTGAATGTTCATCCGACCAAAAAAGAAGTGCGTTATAAAAATCCTAATCAGATTTTTAATTTTATATTCAGTGCAATTCAGGGCGGGCTTTCTAATTTTATTGAGAATGCAAATGTCAGAGCTTTTTCAAGCAGTACTCCAATACCTGCTCCTGCAATAAGTGAAAATGCTTCCCCGATAGTGCAATTTCCTAAAGCAAATAACAGTGGGGTTTATGTAGATGAAAAATCCGATACTATGTTTGTCCCTCAAAATGTGATGGATAAAATGGAAAAAACTTACACTCAACAAAAACCTGATTATTCCCAAAATATCCAGCATCAGATGTTTGAAACAAAATCACCCGTTGAAGAAAACGGGGACAAAATTATCGGTCAGTATCGTGATACATATATTCTTATTGAAACAGAAGAAGGACTTGAAATTATTGATCAGCATATCGCAGAAGAACGATATAATTATGAGAAATTACGAGAAGATAAAGAAATAATTTCGCAAATGCTTTTTGTATCCGATGTAATAGAAGTTTCCGCATCTGAAGCAGAACTTATAAAAGAAAATATCAAAAAGTTTGAAAGATACGGTTATGGGATAGATTTTGTCAGTGATAATGAAATTATTTTCCGCAAAATTCCGCAAATATTATCAAAAGTAAATCCGAAAGATATTATTGCAGATATTTTGCAAAATATAGAAGGTAATATTGATTCTATGGAGGAAAATATTTTAAAAACAACTGCCTGCAAGGCTTCTGTAAAAGCAAATACACCGCTTACCATTTGGCAGATGCAGGAAATTATCAGAAAATGGCGAACGACTCAAATGCCATACACTTGTCCGCATGGCAGACCGATTTGCCATACAATTTTGCACAAAGAACTTGCAGGATTTTTCCAGAGAGCGAAGTAACCATGCAAACAATAAAAATTCAATGTCCTGCAAAAATCAATCTGAATCTTAAAATTATCGGGAAACTGCCAAACGGATTTCATGAAATTGAAAGTGTTATGCAGACAATCAGCCTTTACGATTATCTGACAATTTCTGTTGAAAATTCGTTTGAAACGAAAATCGTTTTATCGGGCAACAGTAATGAAATTCCTTATGATGAAACGAATCTTGTTTACAAGGCTGCAAAATTGTTTCTTGAAACCGTTAATATTCAAAATAAAAAAATAAGCATTTATATAGAGAAAAATATTCCTGTTGCGGCAGGTCTTGCAGGCGGCAGTACTGACGGAGCAGGAACTTTGTACGGATTAAACAAGCTGTTTGATGAAAAACTTAATGAAAAAACTTTAGGCGAATTATGCGCAAAACTCGGTTCTGATTTGAATGTATGTTTAAAAGGCGGTAGAATTTTAGCACAGGGCAGAGGAGAAATTACAACTTCGCTTGAATTTGAGGAATTTGATGTAAGTTTGATAAAGCCGTTAAATTTAGGCATAAGTGCCAAAGAGGCTTATACAAAATATTCTCAGAAAATTCTAGAATCTGCACCCCCTACCCCTGCTTGCGCAGGTACTTCCCCCTGTAAGGGGGCAGAATATGATGCAAAATATTTGCCCCCTGTAAGGGGGAAATGTCCGATAGGACAAAGGGGGTTAAGATTATATCCTTATATAAAAACTTTTTCCAGAAACATGCGAAAAAACATGACTTCTCAGGAACTTAAACTTTGGCAATTTATACGTAAAAGTCAGCTTGGTATAAAATTCAGACGACAACATCCTATAAATAATAAATATATTGCCGATTTTGCCAATACTACTAAAAAAATAATAATTGAAATTGACGGTTCACAACATATTGAATCTGAAAAAGATGTTTTTAGAACTTATTATCTTGAGAGCTTGGGATATTATATTATTCGTTTTTATAACAATGACATTGATAATAATATTGAAGGTTGTATTGAATATTTAAAAGAAGTTATAAATAATTTACCCCCTACCCCTGCTTGCGCAGGTACTTCCCCCTGTAAGGGGGCAGAATATGATGCAAAATATTTGCCCCCTACGGCATTCTATGCCACTTCCTACTTACAGGTGGCAGAAAATACTGTCGATAATTTGCCCCATAATAAGGAGTATAAAGCGAACCAACGAAACGAATTTGAGTTGAATGAGTCTGTATGCGAAGACGAAGTCGTAGCTGAAATGTCGTCAGGGCAAAGGGTGTTATCATTTGTAAACGACCTTGAATGGGCAATAATTGATGATTACAAAGAACTTCAATATATAAAACAAAAATACCCAAAATCTGTTATGACAGGTTCAGGCTCAACATATTTTGTGATTGGTGATGTGTTTGATTATGAAAAAGACTACTGGATAAAGAATAACCTGAAATCAATAAATTATGGTGTAAAAGAAGTAAAATAAAAGCCCGTATATTTGCTACGGGCTTTTTAAAATCAATTAAAGATTATTTTTTATCTCTTAATCTGTCGTATTCATCTTTATCGATTCTTACAGGTTCAGGATCTTTACAGTCTTGTTTATAGTAGTCTGTATAGCCTCGGCCTGCATTATCAAGGACTTTACCTCTGCGTCCGCCACGAACGATTTTTTCTGCTTTTACTTCGCCTTTTGTGTAATCACAATCGAAGATTTTTTCAGGTAATAACAGTTCTTTCGGTATGTCACGTCCTCTTAACAGAGCCTTGAATGTTGCATCATTGAAATTGCCGTCTTCATCATAAGCTAACTGGCGTTTAAGTTCTCTGATACAGTCAGACAGTTTATGTTGACCGCCATTTTCAGGTAAGCAATCAGGATAGAATGCTTTAACCAAACCTGCCCATGTATCACCTGCACGTCTTGTGTGCGGATAAGTTCTTCTCTTTGTATCCAAATCAACTGCGCATTCTGTCGGAGCAGGAGTTGTTACGGTAATTTCAGGAGTTGGAGCTTTAGGTTTTTCTTTAGGCCATGATTCTAATATAGCTTTCAAGCCTTCGTTCATACCTTCAAGTTCTCTTTGAATAAGTACTTGGTTCTGACCCCCTTGGAATTTTTTGTATGCTTCATCACCGATTCTGTCAGCAAATGCTCTGTCACCTGTTTTCTTCGCAACTTCATCAAGTGTTTGGATAACTTCAGCTGCAGCACCTTTGGCAGCTGTGCCTTTGAACAGATTCAAAAATTCTGCACGTTTGAATTCTTTAACAGCACCTTTTGTTACGCCGCTTTCGTAACCCTTACTTGTTGCAAAGCCGGCACCGAATGCTGCTGCGGTTGTAACAACACCGGGTAACCAAGGGTTTTTAACTACCGCTTTTGCAAATGCTTCAGAATGTGCTTTTGCTACTGCAATTGCTGTTGCAGTTGCGGTTGCCGTTACAGAACCCTCAACTTTAGCATGAGCAGTTGCAGTTTTAACATCTGATGCTGAAATTTCTATACCATCTCCAAAGTATTGCTCATCGCCTAAAAGTTCACCCAAATCAATGTAATCATTGACAACAGCTTCTGCTGTTACAGTTTGAATGTCTTCTGCCGAATAATGTACGGTTTTACTTGCAGTAGCTGTTGAAGTTGCTGTTGAAGTTGCATCACTTGTAGAACGAGCACTTGCTGAATGTTTGTATCTGTAAGCGGTTGCAAGTCCTTCTGCTACCGCAACAGGAGCTGCTGCCTTAAGACCGTCTTTTACTTTATTGCCGAATCTGTTTTCATGTTCCATACCGTATGCTGTATATAGTTTGTTGATATCCGTACGGCTAATATCTTTTAAACCTGCATTTTTCAATTCTTTAATAAGAGTTTCTTTTTCTGTCGGTTCAATTCTGTTTCCGCCGCCTGCCAATGTTCTCAATGCTGTTTGGTTTGCTCTTGTTGCAGCTTCGTTTTCTTCTGCAGTCATTTTATCGGTAGGAATTTGAATTCTTGACAATGCACCCCAGTTGTCATCCGTAAAGACTTCATCAAATGATGTTTTTACTCCTTTTTGGTGATTTTCTGCGATTGTTTTCAACATTGTAAGGATTTTTAAACCATCTTCTGTTACATAGCCGACATGGTCTTTACCGACTTTACCGCTTTTAACCGCTTCATCTGCAAGTTTTTTGCTTGTGTAAACATTACTTCTGTCTACAACTCTGTTATCTGAAATGTCATTTTTACGAATTGCTCTTGCACGTTTGCGTGTGCCGTTACCTTTTGCTGTTTTATAAACTCTGTTACCAAGTTCATAATCCATATTTGCATCTCTGTATTTTTCAAATGCTGCAATTAAATTATCAACATCTTCCTGAGTGCGGTTTGTTTTTTCGTTAAATGCTTTTGCAGCTGCTTTATATTCTTTTTCGGCAGCCTTTTTATCGGCTTTTAAGCCTTTTCTGTTAGCTTTTAAGTCTTTAGTACCCTTAACAACAGTACCGTCATCTTTTACATAATGTGCATCAGATTTAATTTCATGTCTGATTTGATCTTTAGATCTGATAGTTTTCTTTTCTGTCGGTGCATCTAATTCAATATTAGCTGTTTGCCATGCATCTTCGGCATTACCGTAGAATGTTGCAGAAATACCTGCCTTACTGTCTTTGATATAAGATGTTTCTCTGAGTTTTGCCGCATCAGCGGTAACTTTATCAGATACTTTTTGAAGTTCTTCTCTGTTAGAAGTTTTTAATTCAGGATGCTGAGCAATCAATTCTTTCAATTTTGCTTCAACTTCTGTTCTTACATCATCCTGACCATTAATGACTGCCTGACTCAATTGGTAAGTCAAATCATGGTACTGCTCAAAAACTTTAGCCTGAGCTTTTGCTTTCCCGATTTCATCCAAATTCTTTTGCTGTACTTTCTGTCTGTCATCAGCAGTAGCCCCATCAGCTTTTTCAGGAGCCTTTCCTATTGCTGTGTAATCTTCTTTGTGCTGCAAATCAAACATTGCAAGCTGTTTTTCGGCTGCAAATCTTTCACCGTCTGTTTTTGCGTTTTGTACGGCACTAAGCAAATTTGCTCTTTGTGCAGCAACACTGTTCACACCGTTCGTACTCATCTTGTCATCCTTTCTTTTATTTCAAATCTTCATAATCAATCACTATAAACTTATAAACAAATTTTTGATTTCAAAATTTACACTTAATATTTACTTTTTATATACAAAGTATCTACAACCCGTATATACTGTGAAATTTTCATTGTAACAAAATGTAAACAATGAAATCATGTTTAGTTATTGTGGTTTACCTCTTACACTGAATTTTTTCATGCGAACCTTTCTATAAATAGATAGTACTAACCTTATCCATGTATTCGGCAGCACGAAAAATAAACTTTAAACTATTTTGAATTTTGTTTACAAAAGTTTATAAAATAGCCTGAAAGCCCTTTTATTTCGCAAAAAATATTTTTACATGGTTTAAAACAGCAGAGGAACAATTATAATGTTAATTGGAATAAATACATCTTTTAATTCATATAATAATAACTATAATCCTGCATTTGGTGCAGACATATCTAAGCTTACAAAGAATAAATTAATAAAGCTGAAAGAACAGGGTCTTAGTGATGAAAAAATTGCACAAATGTATAACTGTTCAGAAATCGGGGTAAGAAGAAGACGCAACAGATATGGAGTAGAGGGTCTCTCTAAAAATTTTATTGATTACAGTGAATATGATTATTATTATCTAAAAATCCTTACAGAAGAAGGTAATTCACTTTCTCAAATTGCCAAATTTTACAAAAAAGGTGTTCATACAATCAGGCAAGTTCTTGCACATTTTGATTTAAAAACAATGGAAGCAACTTTTGCCGCTGCGGTAAAAAAAGAAGAATTAAAAGCACGAATAGATGCAGGAGAAACTCAAAAAGAAATAGCGGATGCTTTTTATTTAGAGGATGAACGGACTGTTACTCATTTAGTGAAGAAATTCGGACTTGAAACCCCTATTCATAAAGTAGATAAACTGTTATCAATGGATAAAATTGCCGAGTTGATTTTTCGCGGAATGAAACCTGAAGATATTGCCCAAAAATACAGCGTAGATGTATCATCCATTATACAGAATATGAAAAAATCGGGATTTTGGGAAATTTACAAAGAATTATACCAGCCGCATGATATTCCGAAAGATGAAATAATAGGTTTAATAAAAAGCGGGTACTCTATTTCGGAAATAGCCGAAATGAATCATGTATCTTTAGACCAAATGGTCAGATATATGCAAAAGAATAATATTTTAAAGAAGAATATACCGATAGATGATTTAATACAATCGGTCAAAAACGGTATGACAATAAAAGAAATCGCCGTAAGTAATGAAACATATAAAAACAGAGTGCCAAAAATATTAGCTGAAAATGACTTAAAAACAAAAGGTCAGATAATGTATAATAAGTCTGTACCAAAAGAATTGGTGGAAAAATACGCAAAAGAATGCAGTACTTATACAGAATTGGCAGAAAAATTGCATGTCTCTCCTAGTACCGCAAAATCGCTGACTGAAAGGTATGATACCCCAATTAACATTGAAGTGATAATTTACCCTGATATAAAAGATGTAAAAGAACTTATAAAAAACAGAAGATATATTTCCATAGATGAAATTGCGCAAATTTTGGATGTAAAACCCGAAGCAGTAGAAAGAGTACTTGCGAATTCAAAAACAAAAATTAAACCGCCACACAAAATTAAGGACTTCGATTCTTTTGAATTTACAAAATGGGTAAATTTTTTATTACAAAATGGTGATTCTCCCGTTCAGATAGGGGAATTGGTCGGATTATCATCCAAAAAGGCAAGAAAAATACTTGAAAAAATATCTAAACTATATGAAGGCGATAAATTTTTCGAATTTGCTGAAATTCCGAAAGATAAAAAATCCCCCGATAAAGCCGACATAACAAAAGTCATAAAGTCATCTATCAATAAAGAGTATAAATCGGATTTTTACGGCTATAATAAAATATATAATGCAAAAGATAGTATAAAACTTTGTATTAGCAAAAAGTTTAACATTTCAGTAGTAACAGTTGATGCGCTCATAGCAAAATATGATTTGGATAAATTGTTGCAGCAAACCTCATTGTTAATCACATCTTAAATATTTGTAAAGATAGGGTCAAAGAGGGTATTTTATTGTATAATCTGATTAAAAGAAAGCAGGTGAACAATGGAAATGACTTTAAGCAGAATAATTGAATCAGCAAAAGAAGTTTTAGACATTGAAGCAAAATCTATCTTGAGATTAAAAGAAAATATCGGGGAAGAATTTGACCGTGCCATTGATATTTTATACAACTGCAAAGGCAGAGTTATTGTTACGGGTATGGGCAAATCAGGTTTAATCGGTAAAAAGATTGCCGCTACAATGTCATCAACGGGAACACCTGCATATTTTCTTCATCCTGCGGAAAGTACGCATGGAGACTCGGGTGTAATTACAAGAAATGATGTAATTATTGCAATTTCAAACAGCGGTGAGACTCAGGAATTGATGAATTTATTGCCGTTAATCAAGCGTTTTGGGTGTCCTATGATAGGGATGACAGGGAATGTAAATTCTACATTGGGCAAAACAAGTGAAGTTGTTCTTGATATCTCTGTTGAAAGAGAAGCCGATACTTTAGGCAAAGCTCCAACGGCAAGTACAACAGCAACTCTTGCTATGGGTGATGCGTTGGCGGTTTGTTTAATGGAGAAAAAAGGTTTTACAAAAGAAGATTTCTTAATGTTTCATCCGTCGGGAAAATTGGGTAAAGGTTTGACATACAAAGTAAGAGATTTAATGATTTCGGGTGATAAAATGCCGATAGTATCCGAAAATGACTCATTTGGCAGTGTTATAAAAACTATTTCGGAATACAAACTCGGTATGGCAATGGTTTTGGGTTCTGACAGGCAGTTGTTGGGAGTTTTGACAGACGGGGATATCAGAAGAACCGTTATAAAATATCCTGACACATCAAATTTGAATATAAAAGAAGTCATGACAGTAAATCCCAAAAGAATTACTGATGATGCTTATGCCGCATCAGCTCTGAATCTTATGGAAAAATATTCTATTACGGCACTTGCAGTTGTTGATGAACATAATTCTCCAATCGGGGTTATTCATGTTCATGATTTATTGAGAGCGGGAGTTGCTTAATGGATTTAAAAAAGAAAGCATCTAAAATAAAGCTTTTGGTTTTTGACGTAGACGGAGTTATGACAGACGGTAGCATAACTTATGATGAAAACGGTGTCGAGTATAAAACTTTTAATGCAAAAGACGGGCATGGCTTAGCCAAAATGGTCAGAAACGGCCTTATGACTGCCGTAATAACAGGCAGAAGAAACGGAACCGTAGACAGACGTGCCGTTGATTTAAGATTTACTGAGGTATATCAGGGCGTAAAAAATAAACTTCCTATATTGGAAGCGATTATGCAAAAATATGAATTAACTTTTGATGAAGTTTCATATATGGGAGATGACGAACCTGATATTCCGATACTTGAAAAGGTTGCAATTGCTGCATGCCCTGCCGATGCGGTTAAAAAAGTTCAGGATGTATGTAATTTTATATCCTCAAAAGATGGCGGGAAAGGTGCAGTAAGAGAGTTATGTGATTTGATATACGAATCACAGTTTGAATAAATGAATGTCATTCTGAGTTATCGGATAATGAGATTCTTCGCTTTGCTCAGAATGACGGTATAGAAGGAAGAATCTTATAATTGGAGAGAGTATGTACGAAATTAAAACACAGGCGTTTTTTTCAGCAGCACATCATTTGCTAAACTATAACGGTGCATGCGAAAATCAGCACGGACACAATTGGATGGTAGAAGCTTTTGTCAGAGGTGAAGCTTTGGATAAAAGTAACATCCTTATAGATTACAAAATTTTGAAAAAAGAATTAAATGAAGTTTTGGATGGACTTGACCACAAGGATATAAATGAGCTTCCGGATTTCAGAGGTGAAAGCCCGTCAAGTGAAATGATTGCGTATTATATTTATACAAAACTGAAAGAAAAAATAGTTCAGTTACATAAAATTTCCGTTTGGGAAACTCAAACTTCATGTTGTTCATACTTTGAGGAAGATTAGAGATAAATATTAGTAGTCACTAGTACAGATAACGATTGTATTATTTTATAGGGGAATTATGGGTTTAATTCAGTCAATATTAATGGGAATAGTTCAGGGTTTGAGCGAATTTTTACCGATATCAAGTTCGGCACACCTTGTTTTTACATCCAACTTTTATAAGGTTTTTAAAAGAATAGAAATTGTCGGGCAGTCAAATGAAGAAATATTCTTTGATATTATGCTGCATTTAGGGACATTGATTGCGGTTTTAATTTTTTTCAGAAAAGATGTTTGGGCGATTTGCAAGGCAATGTATAAATCTTTTGCCCCTTTTAAGGGGGAAATGTCCGTAGGACAAAGGGGGTGGATAAATATACCACAAGAAGCAAAATTGGGCATTTATATAATAATCGGTACAATGATTACAATCGCTCTTGCACTGCCGCTGAATGATTTTGCCGAACATCTTGTATATCATCCTGCTATTGTGGGCAGTCTTTTGATATTGACGGGCGGAACTTTATTTTTGAGTGAATATCTGTCTAAAACAAGAGAAGAAAAGTCAGAAAATCTAAATTTAAAACAATCTTTGCTTGTGGGTTTTGCTCAGGGTTTGGCTGTTTTGCCTGGGTTTTCACGTTCTGGGTGGACAATTGCAACAGGCTTATTGGCAGGTCTTAACAGAGAAACTGCGGCAAGATATTCATTTCTTTTGAGTATTCCGATTATTTTGGGCGCATCTATGGTATATCCGCTTATTAAAATAGATGTTGCGGAAGCTGTGAATTATAATTGGTTAAGTATTCTGATCGGAACAATTATTTCTGCTATTGTCGGGTATTTATGTATAAAATATTTCATGAAATTTATATCAAAATTTTCGTTAAATATTTTTGGGTGGTATTGCGTTGTAATGGGGGTTATAACAGCGATATTCTTTGGTTTTCACTCTTAGTAAAACAATGTAAATAAATGTAAAAAAGAGTTAAAGAAACTAACAAAAAAATTCTTTCATAAGCATTCTAATCATGACCAGTGGAGTTGATATGATATTACCGGTAAGTAATTTCAATAAGGACAATTTAGCATTTAAACAAAACAACCCTAAGGATAACGGTATGCCAAAGGGTGATACTTTATTGAAAAATAATTTTTCAACTCGCTCAAGAATAGCACTGGACAAATTCACAAAAGCATTTACCATATACCCCGCACGAGGCTTAAAAGGCAGTATCAACTCTGATTTTTATGAATTTTTGACAATGGGAACATTTCCTTACGTTGTTGGAAGTCTTACTTTAATGTCAATATTTAACTCTGCAGCCAAACATTTTCCTAAATTTGACCAGAAACAATCGTACAAATTAGGAAATAAAATGGCACTTGGCGTTTTATTTTATGCGGCTGCAAAATCAATATCAAAATCATTTGTCAATTCTCCGGTAAAATGGATTACGGGAGTAGATACCCAGCTCCCTTATTTAAAAGTCAATCATCAACTCCCTGAAAACAAAGATGATTTTGACCTGACAAGTTACGAATACCACAAGGTCGGAGAGAGCGTAGAATTTACAAGATGGGATTTGCTTTACGGTGACCCGAACAATAAAAAACAACTCAACAAATTATATGATAAGATAGCAAAACGCAATGGTTTGGGTAAAGACCTTAATGATTCCGATCAGGCAGTCAAGCCTGTTTACAAAGAAATTCTTGTAAAATCAAATCTTGCAAGAAGTATTTCGTCATATTTATGGGCAGCAACAGGTGTTGCTTTAGCATTCCAGAAACCATGGGAAGACTATTTTAATGTGGCAACATTAAAATTCTGGAAGCCTAAAGAATTTGCTCACTCACTGCATCAATTTAAAGATAGTTTTGTTGAAAGTGCAAAAGAATTTTGGACTCCTAACAATCCTAAAACAAAACTCGAAAAATATTCGGGTAAAGCTTTGCTCGGGGTTGCTGCAGCAGCTACCGTTCTGGGAGTTTTGAACACTGTTCATATAAGTAAAAAGCCTGTTTCGGAAAAAGATGTTATTGATAAAAACAGAGAAAGTGTGGTTGGATAATGAGAACAAACTTAATACAATCATACTTGAATAACAATACAAAAGCTGCGCAGCAGTACAATTCCGATAACACCAAAAAGAATTTTGACGTTCATCACGAATTGTCTAACAGAACGTTTATAAAACCGCTTCCGAGTAACGGTCATTTGGTAAATAATACTTTATTTGACATGCCCTCAGAACTCTTTAAAGATGTAAAATACAATATAAAAGCATTGAATAAATCAATAAAAGGTAAAGCTAACGACCATGAACTCGGAACTTTGAATGATTTGGGTATGAAGCTTGGCGGGCTTGGAATCGCAACATATCTTTATGCAAGAAAAGTTACCCCGCTTTCAAAAGTAATGGAATTTGTCGGTTTGGCGTCATTCTTTGCGGCAATGGATATATGGCCGAAACTTGCTTTGCAATTACCTGCATATCTTGTTCACGGGTTTGATATAAGACAAAAATACAGAGATAATTACGGAACTAAAAAACCTGTATTCTTAGATCACCAGTTTATTCCTTGGGATTTATATTCCGATGAAAAAATAAACAAAATCGGAGACAGAATGAGAGTCCCTAAAGATATGAAAAACCGCAGAGATTTCATTCAGGAAAAAATGAGAAAAATTGCACTCCAGAATAACACAATGTGGATGCTTACATCGGGTTTTGCAACTCCTATAATGAGTGCTTTAATATGTGATGCACTTCAAAAACCTATTGCAAATTATCAGGATAAGAAATTAAATAAAAAAGCCGATGCTATTTTAACTAATTTCCACAATGAAATTGATGCTTATGATTTCAGTGAAAAAGCAAAATCTTTTGAAACTCTGCTTGAAAAGAACAAAGGTTTGACAATTACTCCTGATTTGTTTAAAGATATTGCAAAAAATCTTTCTGTCGGACTTGATACAATAACGGCAAGAGCTCTTGAAACTGACCTTCGCCGTACTATTCTTACAGAGGGCAGTGATATAAACGCATCTACTTTTGACAAAGTCGGGGCGGCATTAAAAGATATGTTAAAAACACTTCCTGCGGAGGAAGTAGAATCAATTATTCCGTCTGCAAATGAAATAATAGACAAACTTGAAATTTCACCTGACAAAAAGAATGCTCTAAAATCGGGCGAATCATTAAAAGGAATAACAGATTTTTCTGATTATGTAAAAGCTATTTTGAATGCAACTGATGAAAAAATAGGCAATTTTAAAACTCAGCATCCTGATAATAAAAACATAAAAGCAATAGAATTTACATTCAACAAATTAATGTATTCAACCGATAATACGGGTGTTTCAAAAATAAGCACTATCTTTAAATTACGTCCTGCATCGGTATTAACGGAAGAATCAATTAAAAAACTAAAGAATGTTCACGAAGCAATCAATACATTTAATGCAAAACAAATGGTTCTTAACAGATATACTTATTTAAAATCCGCTCAGGCACCTGAAACTTCTCTTGCAAACAGCTGGAACGGTGTTTTGACAGATGATGTATTAAAGGTATTTGGGGTAACTGATAAAGAAATTAAAGCAACCAGAATGGATTCTAAACTCGTACAAGAGCTTATGAGAAGTAAGTTCGAGGACATTGTTGCCGATAAAACAAAATACGAAGATGTTGTTAAAAAACTCGTTGATAAATTATCCATACTTGAAAGCAGAACACAGTTTGCCGAATTTGAAAAATACAGTGAAAAAACTGATAATGCGTTCAGAGATTGTGTAGACAAAACTTTTGACCCTGCGGCAAAAGAGTTAAGAGAAAACGGAATGGAATCAACCGCACGCAGATTAAAAGGATATGACGTTCCGGGGAATGTAGATACTCATTGTCTGAAAGATTTGCAAATGTCATTTGTTCAGGACAGAGTTCGTGGGGTAAGAAGCTCATTCTACCGTCTTTTGAATACTCTTGATATGTTCAAACGTATTTCAGATAAAGAAAATATCGCTGCTATAAAGGGTTATACTTATCAGGTAGACGGCAAAGATCAATATGTAAAATTCTCAAGAGAAGCGCAGGAAGAAATGGCAGAAATGACAAAACAACTTCTTATGGAAGGAAGGTCATCCGATTATGCGGTTAAATTCTTCTTCCTAAGAAATCCTGAGCTTAATCCGACTGATTTAACTCCTGAACAGAGGAAAAAATATTTTACAGATATTGAAACAAAAGGCGGCAGAATTTTGAATGAATTTTTTGGAAATACGGATATTACAAAACTCGCAGACAATCCGCATGACAGAAATTTCTATGATTCTGCAATGAGATTGATGTACGGTGAAAATTTAAGTAATGATACTTATAATTTGATTAAAGATTCAAACTTCTTTAATAATTTTGTAAAATACAGAAACGAATCATTAAGCTATTTCGGTGGAGATAAATATTTTGTCAAACCTAATCACAGAATTGGTGATGCAAGCTCTACAACCGAATTTAGATTTCAATTGTTAGGCAATTCTGTTGATGATATGTTTACAAAATTGTTTTCATCAAAATATAACAGTAAAAAATGGTTAAATATGTTTGGCGGACTCGGGGCTGCGGTTCTTGGCATAACTCTTATATCCCAGTTCTTTATGGGCAGAATGAGTTCCGATAAAATACATAAGGAGAATAAATAATGGTTATGAATATTTCTTCAAACTTAATAGCCCAAAGAGTAAATTCTCCTGTTGCAAAAAATGATACAGTGATGAAAACAGTGTCATCAAAACCGACATTTGCATCTTCAAATCTTTTGGAGCAATTTTTACAAAATCAAGCTGCAATAAATGCACCTGTTGTTACTCCTGTTGAACAAACTACTGTTTCTGACAAACCGTATAAAAACGATTTAAGAACTCTATTTAGAACAAACAATGCAAAAATTCTTGCAATATTACCAAGAACATTCACCGCACAGGATACAAACGGAAATGAATACATTGACGGAAATGAAAAAGCGGGAACTTTTTTGAGTGCGATTTCAAGACTTGATGAAGTGAAAAAAGAAGGGTTTAATACTCTGCATCTTTTGCCTATAAACCCTCCGGGGAAAGATAATGCAATGGGAACGGCAGGTTCTGTTTATTCTCCTGAAGACATCCTAAAAATTGACCCTGTTTTAATTGACAAAAACGATCCGCGTTCTGATGTGGAACAGTTTAAAGCTTTTATTGATGAATGTCACAAACGTGATATTAAAGTAATGATTGATATGCCAAGTTGTGCATCATACAATTTGTATAAAGAAAAACCAGAGCTTATGGCAATAGAAAACGGCATTCCAAAGACCCCTCAGGGTTGGGAAGATATCAGAATGTTTCAGCCTTGGGATGATGAAGGAAAACGAACCCTTAACCCTGAATTGCTCGAATATCACAGAAAATTTGTTGATATGCTTATTGATGCAGGGGTTGATGGTATAAGAGCGGACGTTGCAAGAGCTAAGCCTGTTGAATTTTGGGATATTTTAATCCCTTATTCAAGAAAGAGAAATCCTGAATTTGCTTGGCTTGCAGAAACTTACACCTATGAAGATGCTTCTCCGCAAGCAAATATGCCTTATGACAGACCCGAGGATTCCTTGAGAGCAGGTTTTGACTCTTATTACGGTCAATACCATATCTTCCATGAATGGCAAGGGGCAAAAGATTTACACAACTATGTGATTGATAATCTTAATATGTCATACAGACTTGATAAAGGTAAATCTTTAATCGGTTCTTTTGCTACTCATGATGATATATCACCTATGTTCCACGGCGGAGAAATTTATTGTAACCTTACTTCAGGTTTAGAAGCGACTCTGCCTATGATGAATCCGTATTTTGTAGACGGTTTCCAGTCGGGTGATTATTACTTATATCAATACGGCAATAAGCAAAATCCTGTTTCTATGACAGACAATCATACAATGGACGTTCACAGCGGTAAATTAGATATCTTTAACCTGTCAAGAAAACCGGGAGGTAAAGAACCTCAAATCGGCAAATTTATGACCGAATGTTTTAACATGAGGGATAAATATTCAAATGTTATTACAAAAGGTTCTTATATTGTATTGGATAAAGAAAAAGACAAACAGGACCAAATAATTGCTTTTGCCCGTCATCTCAACGGAAAAACGCTTTTAGTTTTGGCAAATAAAGACGTAAATCATCCTGTTGCATGCAGGGTCAAAGTTCCTACAATAAAAGAAAACCAAAAACTAACAAATCTGTTGCCGAAATACGGTGAAGAAAGCAAATTCCAAATAAATAAAGACAGTGTTTCAATGGTGTTAGGTGCAGGCAGGATACATGTATTTGAAATAGATACTCCTAATATTGAGATGTACTGCGACAAAGTTTATAAACAGAAGTAATTATTTTTCGTATAATTTGTTATCTTCAAGATATTTCATATAACTTTTTACATCTTCTGATAAATTTGCAATAAATTCATCAATAATATATAGTGAGTTTTGCATGTCAGTAATATTTGGCTGTTGATATTCATTTGTTGTTGCGCATAGCATAACAGTTATATTACTTTTCAGTTGAATAATTTTTTCGTATATATTTTTAATCTGGTCTTCATTTGTTAATCTGATTTCTGTCATTATAAATCCTTTCTTAATAATTTTTATTAAATTAACTAAATTTATTCATGTAATTATATATTTAAAAATTTAATTATCAAGTTTTTAATAAATTTATTTATATAATCCTAAACAATAAAATATAATACTAAATGTAAGTATGGAGTATTTATGATTATTAAAGAATTAAAGAAATTATTACTTGATGTTGATGTAACTCTTACAGAGTTAGCTGAAGCTTTGGGTAAAAGATTGAATAAAAAATACTCTATGCAAAATTTATCAAACAAATTAAACCATGAAACTATTACGCATAAAGAGATGCTGATAATTGCTGATATTTTAGGTTATGAATTAAAATTTGTACCAAAGAAAAATGAAAAATAATGAATAATTCTACAAAAACAATAATTACAGACTTAGACAATCGTGGAATTTTAAAAATTTTGATTGCCAGAGATTATTCTACACAAGCAAGTGTGTTAGAAAAACTAAAAAATCAATGTGGTATAATTATACCTCAACCGACTTTTTCAAATAAAGTCAGCCGAAACGGATTGAAAGTTAGTGAATTACAAAAAATTTGCGAATTATATGATTATGACCTTGCACTTTGCCCAAAAGTAAAATAATTTGATTTTTGCCTGCAAATAAATTATAATCATTGAAAAGAGGATTTTTTAATGATAAAAAAATTTTTTCTATTTTTTATAATTTTTTTCGGAATTTTAGTTTTTGGTAACAGATGTTTTGCAGTCGGAGATTATGGTCCGAATTGGGTAAAAGATACAATAAGCGTTTATATTCCTGCGGATGACAATTATTCGCTTATGATGCTTCATGCGTTTCAGGCATGGCAGAATAAAAGTTACGGTCAGTTGAAGTTTGAATTTTCTGACAAAAAACCTGCTGATATTGAAGTAAGTTTTAAAGACAAAACTGACGGAACAGACGGAGATTTAGGGTCTTATACCTTAATAATTCAGGGCGGTGCAATTACAAAAGCAGAAATTATTATTGCTCCTCAAAAAAAGCCTGACAATCTTGTATATACCGTCATGCTGCATGAAATCGGTCACGCACTGGGTCTAAGAGATTCTTCAAGACGACTTGGAATAATGCATTCTCCCGTTAATGCTGAACAAAACCTTATAAATAACGATATAATAAAATTATTCCGTCTTAACGGCTGGTCATATATGAATAAAGGCACTTACGCAAGTTTTTAATCTTTTCGGTCGGTTGGGGCGGCAAGTTAGTCAGGGCTGTAACGGTGAATGAAGTCGATAAGACGGCGGGGTCAGAAAGGTTGGAAAGTTCATATCGGTGAATGAAGTCGATAAGTCGGCATAGTCGGAAAGTCGGTTAAGTTCGTATCAGGATTAATGATAATAATAATTGTTCAAGTATTAAAATAACTAATATCTGTAAAGAACTTATCGCCCTATCGCCTTATAGACTTATCGCCTTACTAATATTATTCCCGTAAAGAACTTATCGCCCTATCGCCTTATAGACTTATCGTCTTACTATTTCTTATACTTAACTCCGTAAAGATCATAAAGGTTTTTTATATCGTCAATTTGTATATTTTGTTTTATTGCGATTCCCAAATTTGTAGTTGCAAACATAATATTGTTTGGATTTTTAACATGTTCCAAGCCCAAAGAATGCCCTATTTCGTGACGCATAATAGCATAAACCTGAGTGTTACTCAATAACAAACCTTTCGGACGTCTTTTTGCTATATATATTTTTGAATGTCTTTTCCCGTTAAAAGCACCGTATTTAGCGCATCCCAGTGCATCTATATTGCCGCATATCTGTTCAAGATTTTTTTCTATAAAAGTAACATCTATATCAGCTTCTTCTTCTGTTTTGACAAATTGAAATGCAACAACATTTTGTGATTTTTTCTGCCATTCTTCAAAAGCTTTTGTCATAAGCTGTGTTTTATCATCATCCTGCGGAATATACACTTTAATATTCTGCGGATTTTCCCATTTCCAAACCGCATAGGCAGATGAACCCATCATTATAAAACCAAATAAAACAACAAATAAAAATAACTTTTTCATATTAAAATTTTACTCCATATTATAAATTCTATATAAATCCTTTATATCAATCGGCTGAATATCCTGTATTTTAGATAATGTTGCTCCTGTCATAGGAAACATAATACTGTTTACATTTTTGGAATGAACTAAACCGAGTGCGTGACCTAATTCATGCAGCATAATTGTATAAACTTCGGTTTTGGACATTACTTCGCCATGATTATTAATTTCCGATATATAAATTTTAGCTTTTGTGATGACCATTTTTTGTGTATTTGGAGCCGGATATCCGTATGTTGTAGTACAACCGAGAGCTTTTTTATTTTTGCAAAAATCAGTTACATTTTTTTTGAGTAATATTACTTCTATATTGGAAGTAGTTTTTGTTCCTACAAAATCAAAAGTTATTTTATTGTTTGTCTGTTTTTGCCATTCCCAAAAGGCATGAGTCATTGGTTCAGTTAAAATGTTTTTGGGCGGGATATAAACTTTCAGCCCTTTAGTGTTTTTCCAATAACCCTCAACATCAGTTTCTGCCAATGCGCTGATATGAGTAAATATAATCGTAAATATTATTATAAATAATATTGTAAATATCTTTTTCATATTAATATTATTTACTTTTTTCAAAAAAAAACAAGGGTGAGTCTTTAAAAAACTCACCCTTGTTTTTGTATTTTTTATTTTTCTTTTATGTAAATTGCTTCAAAGTTGTATGCTTCAAATGTTTTTGAGAAATAATCTTCACTCATACCTGCTTTAACTTTAAGCGATTTTAAGAATTCTTTTTTGTCAGGAATTTCTTCCCAAACAGATGGAAGATAAACAGCCTGTTTATCACCGTCTTTAATAATTATACCGTCACGACCCGGAACAATTTTATTTATCAAATCTTGTTCTGATACAAAGTTAATTCTTCTTGGGTCTGTCAGGATTGAAACATTGATTTTCAGGCTATCAATTTCATCTTCTGTTACAGGCTTAAATCTGCGGTCATTGAAGGCAGCATCTCTTGCGTGTTGAATCAAATCTGTAATCAATGGTTGATGAGCAACAATTGAACCGATACAACCTCTTAAATGACCGTCTTTTTCCAAAGTTACAAAGCATGCGCCCCACTGGTCAAATACTTGCGGATAAGATATTTGCATTGTTTTCTTTTCAAAAGAAGATTTAATCATCAGGCGGCATAAACCTATTACAAAATCTGACCAATATTGACCGATAAAGTGGTTTTTATCTCCTTCATATAAGAACCAGCTTCCGTAGCCTACTACTCTTGATTTATCTTCTGATGTTTCGGATGAATTTGACATATCAATTCTAATCATTGAAAAATGATTTTTATTTGAAAATTCAACCAAGCCTGCAATACCGACAGCACCGCAAGCCTGTTCAAACTTGAAGTTTGAAATATTTCCAGATTCAATCATTTGAGCGGTAGTTTTATCAATTTCCTGAGCTTTTTCGTCAGTAAGGAAGTGACTTAAATCAGATGAAATTACAAAACCGTTTTCAGGATTTTGGTAATAATTTTCAATGATATCTCTTATTTTAGCAGGTTGCTCTTTACCGATTAAAACAGGGATAATCTTAACATCACTGAAAATAGACTGAATAATCGGAACTTCTACTTCAATTGAGTGTTCCTGAGCAATAGCTTCATCATAGAATATTGCTTCGTATTTTTCGCTCAAAGCTTTACAAATATCTTGATTAAGTTCAATTTCACCAAGCGGAGTTCTCCAAAAATCATAGCTTGACAGAGCTATTCCGTCAAATCCGACTCTGTGTGACGGGGCAAAAATGAATAAATTTTTAACATTTTTATCAATTTGGCTGATACCTTCATAAGCAACTCTGCCTGAATATATCAGACCGGCATGCGGAACAATGACCGCTCTTGTGTGGTATCTGTATAAATTTTTGCTCTCGTTTTTAAAATACTCAATGTGTAGTTTTAAATCTTCTTTGTCCCCTGTGTAAAACATGTTGGCAACGGTTGGTTCTTTAATCTTTCTCATATAAATTACTCCTTAAAAGTGTACTCCGTCTATAATAATATGTTATACTACAAATATGAAATATCAAAATTTCTTAACGAATTGTAAAGTTCAATGTCTGATTTGCCCAAGAAAATGTATTTTATCAGAAGGGCAAAGAGGTTTTTGTCATGTCCGTAAAAATTGTAATAATGAAATAATACTTGATACATACGGTTATAATACGGGACTTGCAATTGACCCTATCGAGAAAAAGCCGCTTTATCAGTTTTATCCGACAAGTGCGGTTTTGTCTTTTGGAACTTTGGGATGCAATATGGGATGTCAATTTTGCCAGAATTGTGAAACGACAAAAGTTAAATCCGATCCGCAAAATTTTAATAAAACTTCTCCTGTGGAAATAGTTCAGATAGCTAAAAAATATAATTGTAAAAGCGTTGCTTTCACATATAATGATCCGATTATATTTTTTGAATACGCTCTTGACTGTGCAAAACTTTGCCGTCAAAACTGTATAAAAACCGTTGCGGTTACGTCAGGATATATTAACCCCGAACCTGCAAAAGAATTTTTTGCTCTTATGGATGCTGCAAATATTGATTTAAAGGCTTTCAGTCAGAGATTTTACGGAAAAAATTGTCTTGCAAAACTTCAACCTGTGCTTGATACGATAAAATATGCCGCAAATGAAACGGATTGTCATATTGAGCTTACAACAATGCTTATTGAGGGTGAAAACGACAGCGAAGAAGAATTACAGGCTGAATGTGAATGGATTTTGAATAATCTTGGGGCGGAAATTCCGTTGCATTTTAGTGCGTTTTTCCCTAAATATAAGTTTCAAAACAGAAAACAAACGGATTTTTCTACCCTGATTAAAGCATATAATATAGCAAGAAAAACGGGGCTTAAGAATGTTTATACGGGGAATTTGACAAATACCGAAACATCTTCCACATACTGTAAAAATTGCTCTAAGCCGATAATTATAAGAAACGGATACCGATTGCTTGAATACAATATGACAGGGGACAGGTGCCAATTCTGCGGAAGCGAATGTTACGGGAAATATGAGCTTTAACAAAATACAAAACGGGAGAACAAAATTTGTTCTCCCGTTTTGTTTTTAGTGCGTTAAATTATGAATCTAGTTTACTGTAATTTTTTTAACGGTTTCTTTTTCTTTCTCAAGTTTTGGTGCTTTTATTTTCAAAATACCATGTTCAAGTTTTGCATCAATTTTGTCATAATCAACATCTTGAGGGAGATAAATACTTCTTGAAAATTCGCCGTATTTAAACTCTGATTTTCTGTAAGAGCTGTCTTTTTCATCATGTTCTTCAGTTTTGGTCGCTCTTATTGTCAGATAATTGTCGTTTAAATCTATGTCTAAATCTTCTTTTTTTACCCCGGGTAATTCTGCACGAATATCATATTCTTCTTTTTTGTCGCAGATTTCGACAGGCATAGGCATTTTATCATTGAAGTTTCCGTAATCGGAATAAATGTCATCAAAATGTCTGTTTAAAATAGAACTGATTTCATCATTTACGGATTTAATAAAATTGTCCGGTGTTTGTCTTACTAAAAATTTCATAATCTACACTCCTTTCAATTTAATTATTTTTTATTTCTTTTTGATTACATTTATATTATTTATCTGTTTTTCTAAAAACAATGATTTTTTAACAAAAAAATAACAATTAGTTTTGGACGGAATTTTACTTTTGTAATGTTTATAATATAATGGCGATATTGAGAGATATACTATATCAAGAAGGGATAATTATTTATGAATAAATTAGCATTTATCTTCCCCGGACAGGGTGCTCAGTGTGTCGGAATGGGCAAAGATTTATATGAAAACTATACTGCGGCGAAAAAAGTTTTTAATACCGCAGATGAAGTTTTGGGCAGAAGTGTTTCAAACCTTTGTTTTGACGGACCTCAAGAGGATTTAAAACAGACAAAAAATACTCAGCCTGCTATTGTTACAATGTCAATCGCTGCATTGGAAGCTTTCAAATCAAAACTAAATATCGCACCTCATTTTACTGCCGGACACAGTCTTGGGGAATATTGTTCAATGTTTTGTGCGGGAGTTATGAATCTCAAAACTACGCTTAAAGCTATTCAAAAAAGAGCAACACTTATGAGTGAAGTAAATTCAGGTAAGATGGCAGCCGTGTTGAATGCTCCTGAAGGTGCTGTTGAAAAAGCCATTAAAGAAGCATCTTTCGAAGGTTATATTGATGTTGCAAATTATAATTCACCTGTTCAGGTTGTTTTGACAGGGGATGACAAAGCTATTGATAAGGCGGGAGAATTGTTGTTAAATGCAGGCGCAAGAAGATTTGTTCCTCTGGAAGTTTCTGGGGCTTTCCATTCAAAATATCTTGAACATGCAAGTAATGAATTTACTGAATTTGTAAAAGATTTGGAATTGTCAGATGCTTCAATTCCTGTAATTACAAACGTTGATGCAAAAGCAACAGTTTCAGCGCAGGATTTTAGAGAAAAAATGCCAAAACAAATAAGCTCATCCGTTCACTGGACTCAGACTATTGAAAATATGATAGATAACGGTGTTGATACATTTGTTGAATTTGGACCGGGGAAAGTCTTAGCCGGATTAAACAAAAAGATTAATCCGAACGTAAGAACTTATAATGTTTATGATAAAGAATCGCTTGAAAATACGGTTAATGCTCTTGAAGCAGAAGTTTGCGGTATAAAATAATTACACAATTATAAAATCGGATTTACGGGAAGTAAAGTAGTCTTTGTAATCAATGACTACTTTACTTTTTGGGGGAATATGATTTTTTCTTGTATTTCTGTTTACAAAAATAAGCATAGAAATAGTAAAAGATACTATAAATATTAAAGAACTCATAATTATAAGCGGCAAGCATATTAAATATTCGTCTTTAATAAATATCGTCATAAACAAGCTTGCAAAACATCCTGCCGCATTAAATAACATAGTTAAAAGATACAATAAATTTTTCATTTTTTATCCTTTCTTTTTCTTGGTTGTCCTCTTTGTGATTTTATGTTATTATGTACTTGCGTCATATTCGGGCGTATTATTTAAGGAGTAAAAATATGGATGACAGTATTAGATATTCAAGACTTTCAGATATAGTAGATTTATCGGTTTTTATGGCTTCAAGGGCTCAGGGTGTTACGATAAACGATATTATGGAAAGATATAATATTTCCAGAAGAACAGCAGAGAGAATGCGTGACAGTTTGACATGTATTTTCCCTCAAATCGGGGAAATTGAAGTTGATGACAAAAGAAAGCACTGGGGGTTTTTAAATTATTCAATCAGCCAGTATATAAATTTTTCTTCAAAAGAAATTGCTAATTTGGAGCAAATGCACAGACGCACCACAAACAAAGAGCTTAAAGAAGAACTTGCAAAAACTATTGAAAAAGTAAAAGCTTTAAACAGCAAAAATAAAAATTCGGTTGAAGATAATATAGAATTATTTATGCAGACCGAAGGTTATGCAGTACGCCAAATGCCAAAATATAATATAAAAATTGAGGTATTGGACACGATAAGAAAAGCACTTCAAAATTCAAAAATGGTTTCCGGACTCTACCATGGAAAAACGAGGCTGATTGAACCTTTGGGAATGATTTACGGCTCAAAAATATATCTTGTAGCCCGTGAAAAGGCAAAAGGTGACGGGATATATAATTATCTGCTGCACAAGTTTGAAAATTTGAAAATGACGGATAAAGAGTTTGATAAAGGCGATTTCAATCTTCAGAAATATACAAATTTATCGTTCGGGGTTTATCACGGAGAAATTCTTGATGTAAAACTGTCATTTTCAAAAGAATTGGCTTCAGAAGCGAGTCAGTTTAATTTTCATCCGACCCAAAAAATTAAATTTGAAGATGACGGTACTTTGACTGTCAGATTCAAAGCAAGCGGGGATAAAGAAATAATGTGGCATGTATTCAGATGGGGTGAGGGTTGCAGGATAATTTCGCCAAAATCCCTTAAAGATCAATATAAAAAATATTTGCAAGACTGTCTGCAAAATTTTAAATAGCGGAATATTCAGTAATTGTATAAGATTGTAGTTAATTTTGGTAACTATATATAGTGTTGCAGTAAGATTTTACAAAATGCAGTCATTCTTAGGCATTCGCCGAAGAATCTCAATAATTATAAAAGATACTTCGCTATCGCTCAGTATGACAAGTTCATAGACCAATTTACCGCGAAATAGTATATAATTACCTTAATTTTTTAATAACTTTACAAGGATTTCCGAATGCTAAAACATCATTCGGAATATCTTTTGTTACAACAGAACCTGCACCTATAACTGTTCTGTCCCCGATTGTAACTCCGGGGAGAATATTTACTCCTCCGCCTATCCATACTTCTTCCCCGATTGTGATAGGTTTTGCACTCTCAAGTCCTTTTATACGTTCTTTTGCATTCAGCGGATGGGTTGCGGTATAAAATCCGCAGTTCGGACCTATAAAAGTGTTATTCCCGATAGTTATTTTGGCGCAATCAAGAAATACACTGTTATGATTTATATAAACAAAACCGTTAAACTCTATATTATAACCGTAATCGCAGAAAAAATTCGGTTCTATCGTACAGGTATCCCCGATTTTTCCAAACATTGATTTCAGCAGATTATATTTTTCCTGTTTTTGTTCGGGTAAAAGACTGTTATATATGGCACAAAGCTTTTTGGCATTCATTCTGTCTTTTACAAGTTCTGTATCTTCGGGGAAATACAACTCTCCGTTTATCATTTTTTCTTTTTCAGTCATAAATACCTGCGTTTAATTCTCATCCATTATAAACATAATCCTATATAAAAAATCAAATAAATAATAAAAATAAGTTTAGGTGATTGTATATTATTTATAACTCTTTTTGTGGTAAGTCCACGCTGAATTTATCTTTAAATTCTTTTCGCTCAAGTTCTTTAAATCTCTTTTTAATGCTTTTTTGGATATCTTTTGTGGTTACTTTCATTGGTATAATCGGGTCATTCCCGTAGTTAAAAATATCTGACATATAATTATAGTCATTTTTCCTTTGAATTTTTCTTTGTTCGTCAGACAACTCTTTAAATCCCATTTTTATATAAAAATCTTTTGCAAATGAATTTTCAGGAATTTCCGAGCGGACATATATCTGTTTAAATCCGTCTTTCAGAACTGTATGAAAATATTCTGTCAAAATAACTTTTCCTTCTCCAAGGATTTTTTTATTCCAAGTCGCAAGAGCATCAAGTTCGGTTTCATCTTTTGCGTGATTTTTTCTGCTTGAATAATGTATTTTCCCATTTTTATCAACTTTTGGTGCATTCCCTACAAGAATTGCACTCGGTTCTTCATCAGACAGTGCAAGTAAAACCTTAGTTTTTTTATCTTTGTATTCTTCGTTTGATAATATTTCTATCCCTGCATCTATTGATTTTTTCAAGACCTCTTTTGTAGATTCGTCTTCAATTTCATGTTTTTTATAAAATCTATCAATATTATCCGATATATTTTGTAAATAGGGGATATCTTCGTTTTCTAACTGATATACGATTACGTTTTGGTCTTTATCATGCAAATAATTATATGTCGCTAACGGGATAGCGGTGAAATTCGGATGATAGCCGTTTCTTTGATTGATTTGAGGGGTAAAATTGATGTTCATAATTATTTTTTAATAAAATTGGGTGCAGAATTTATGCTGCCTGTCGTTTGAGTTGTTTATACATATTTATGCCTTCAACCCAATTTGGAACGATATTCATATCACTTTCAACAACTTCTTTCGGCAGAGCGGCATGGTGAATTTTTGGCAGCAAATAGTCTTCGGAATATTCAATAGGTTTTGATATTCCGTCATCTGTATCGTTGCAGACGAATGTTAATTTACCGTCATTATTTTTTCTGTATCCGACAATAGTTATTTCATGTCCGTTTACGATAATATTATTTTCGTTTGTCTGGGTGTAGCCTATGATAATATTTTCACCCATATCGAGTGCTGTTGTCAGATGTCTTTTTAATGTATTCAAATCTGTTTCATATCCGATAAGTCTTGCGTTCTCATCTACCGTCTGGTATGTAACCGATAAAATATTTTTGTCAAACACGACGGATTCGGTGAAAGTTTTTTCAAATTCAATCAAGCCCTTATCATTTTGATTGAATTTTCCGCCTCTTTTATCTGTAAGAGTGTTATAAGACTGCTGAGAACCGATTTGCATAAATGTTGATTGCATAAGTACATCTAATGGGGTTCTTTCGTCGGGGTCTTTATTTGTTGTCTGAATTTGAGCCCTTAATACCGCATTCTTATCAGGTGCAAAAGTGAGCTTTGCATCATCATAATTCTTCATTTCAAAAGGCATTTCAAAGGCATTTAAAAGCCATACGCCGTTTAATGTATTGTCAGCAAGGTTTTCAAGCTTGATATTTTTTGTTGCGGATAATTGAGGAGAACTCAATTCCTGAGCAAGTCTTGAAAATTCCGCAGGCATTTGTTTTGCAAGTTTAAATTCCGTACTTGCGGCAACACATGTTCCGGAGTGGTCTACATCTATTTCGTCCGAAGTTTGACGAATATCAATCAAATTTGCTTTTGCGGCATTGTTTGCATTGATAACCTGTTGTCTGTACGAGTTAGGTATATCGCCAAACTGCTGAGTAATCAGATACGGATATGCTATTGTTGCGATTGTGTCACGCAAAATTCCTGAGTCTGATAATCCTTTTGCTCTCGGTTCTGTTATTATTTTGTATAAATTATCCAAAACGGTAGATTTATCATCGGAGTTATTATTGAGTAAAACACCGTTTTTAAGTAAAATATTGGCAACTTTTTTTGTATTACGGTCAAGTTTGGAGGTTATGGCAGAATATTTATTTTTCTCTTCTTTTGTTGTTAATTCTGTTCTTAGAGTTATATTTTGGTTAGAGTTATTCATAAATACTGTTTTTGCGCTAAAAGACGGAACAGAAGAAGTGTTCTGCTGCCTGTTTTGTGAATTGTTTTTAACGGCACCGATACTTGTGTTATAATTACATTGATTTAATGTCGAATTGATTTTGTCTACTACCATAATAACTCCACATTAATATTAAAATGCGAATATAATAAAAATTGCTAATGATATATACTTTTTGTAAATAAAATTAATAAAAGGGATAAATTTTGAAGATAAAACCGCTGACAAAAGAACAGATTATAATTTCAACAGACAGATTAACACGTTTTAAAAATACTGAAACTAAATACCTGAGAGTGTTTAAGGATATTGTTCTTCACAATCTTTTATCTCCGAATTTTAATAAAAATGAACTTGATGATATGGATTATGAAGTTTTGCGCAATTATGCGCAGGAAATTTTTAATAGCTCGTTGAAAAAATATACAGATTTGCAGCCGGATTATTCAATAAATAAAAAACTGGCGCAGTATGAAGAATCTGTTTTTAAAATTGATAGTAATACAAAAAAATTACTTGATAATAAACTAAACTACCGTGCCTGTCTTGAGCTTATAAAAGATACAAAAGTGCAAAATTTGTTGTGGTTAAACGCTTTGAGTCAGGAAAATTCAAATATAAAAATTCAGCGTGGTGAATTGTCATTTCGTTTTCCGATAGAAACCGTTATAATCGCAGAAGGTGCAACCGAAGAAACTCTTTTACCCGAATTTGCAAAATTATGCGGATATGATTTTGATAAAAACGGGGTTTATATAATTCCTGCGGGTGGTAAAAATCAGGTTGTAAAATTGTTTTATCAGTTGAGCGAGGATTTAAAACTTCCGATTTTTGTTCTGTTAGATAAAGACGGAGCGGTGAATGCGAAAGAGATAGAACCGAAATTACGAAAAACCGACAAAATACATATTATAGAATGCGGGGAATTTGAGGATTTGTTATCTCAAAATTTGGTTGATAAAACGCTGAATTATGAATTGCAAAATATTTCCGAAATGAATACACTGACCCCGAAAATTGAGGGGCATAGGGTTGAATATCTTGAAGAAGTTTTTAAAACAAGAGGGTTGCATGAATTTAAAAAAGTAGAATTTTCTCAGATGATAAAAAATAATATATCCGGTGCAGAAGATGTAACACCTGAAATAAAACTTATAATTGATGAAATAAAAAGTTTGAAAATACCTGAAACAAAATAATTTAATCTTTGATAAATCATTGAAAATTCGTCATTCTGAACTTTACAAAACGAACCAAAAATTTTGTCATTCTGAACTTGTTTCAGAATCTTAAAATTCGTGTGTGAGCTTGTATGCGTAGACGGTTTCAAAATCTATCAAATTGATAGACCCTGAAATAAATTCAGGGTGACAGATACGGTCATTTTTAGTAGTGATTTCTATATAGTTACCTATTTTAAAGTAGCAAAAGCGAAGAATCTTTTATACTTAAACCCTAGGATATTCATAATCTTTGTATAAACAAAATAATTCTTGACATTTAATTTTGTTCAATATAGAATGACTTTACGGAAGGGAAAAGATACAAGCCCCCATCGTCTAGAGGCCTAGGACAACACCCTTTCACGGTGTAGACA
>ERZ842401.271-NODE-271-length-72548-cov-9.192350_pt1 | contig 72548 bp, 59 predicted proteins | sample MGYA00521270_ERZ842401 | MGnify/ENA primary metagenome ERZ842401 (study PRJEB31892, sample SAMEA3878208) | bioreactor metagenome | biome: Moose rumen | place: Sweden | collected 2011-10 | study: EMG produced TPA metagenomics assembly of the PRJEB12797 data set...
GCATATGCGGAATTGCATAATGAAAAAAGAGGAGGCGCACTGTCCTCCTCAGAATAATGCATTATGCATATCCGGCGACCATATTCCTGGCGGAGTTGCTCCCCAGCAGAGCTCCGTTACGCTTCAAGCCGCAGGGCAAAGATAATGACCTTTGCAGAGATGACCAAAAAGAAGGTGCATTTTTCAGCCTGCAATTTGACCTATAGAGCGATTTATTCCGACCCAAAACGGCCTGAAAGCGTTTCAAGTACTTCTACGCATTGAAAAACAACAAGATACAGAGATTTCAGCCTGCAATTTGACCTATACGCCTAAAACACTACGTCCAAAATACGTAGGACACATTCTAAGCGAAGTCCGATTGATTTTTGAGATCAATCGGACTTCGCTTAGAATAGGAGGCTACTCGTACTACTACATCTTTATGTCATCGAGCGAAACTAAGCCACCGGCGATAGCGTAGATGGTGAGGCCGGCAACAGAGTGTATGCTGAGTTTTCGGGCGATGTTTTTGCGATGGGTAATCACAGTGTTGACCGAGATAAAAAGCTCCTCTGCCACTTCTTTGTTCGTCAGCCCGCGCACAATGCAACGCACGATGTCCTTCTCGCGCTCCGAGAGAGCATCGTCCTTGGGGCGAGCAACATCGGGATGCGGCTCTGTTTGTCCACACTCCACCCTTTCTTCCAGAAGTTTCACAGCAGGTACAAAGAGGTGGTCTTCCATCTGCTCGTGCTGGTGGAGGTCTGTCTCGCAAAGAAAGATGTCAAGCAACGCGCTGAGCAGTTGGTTGGCATCGCCCCCACCGTGGTAATACTTAATAATAATGGCCTTTAGCTCACCCAACTTCCTCTCCACGGCAGCATGGCCACGGCTGTACACTTCAATGCTATAATTCTCCGTGCGTTTCCCCTCAAGCAGTGCGCGCACATAGGGAAACGTCTTAGAATTTTCGTAGGCCATGTGTTTGCGCACCTCTGCCTGATAGTCATCAAAGAAGCGCAGGATAAGAAACGCCACCTTACCACCCGCCACGGTGTCTATGGCGGCAAGGAGTTTACGTCGTATCTGCGGCAGGAGGAAGTCAAGGAAATAGGTGTGGGTGTTTTCCAGATAAGTAATCAACGAGCGCACACTCGTCTTCTCACGAAAAGGCTCAGCGGCATCAGAGCCACCATTGTTGAAGTTCGCCACGGCGAGAAAAGTATCGGTATCAACACCGTTTTCCTGACACACCTCCTCCACCGTTTTCTCACCAAAACCAAGTGGTATGCCGAAGCGTCCGAGCATCAACAGAAGCATATAGTTGCCCTGCAATATATCGCTCATCCTGTCCGTGGCTTTTATCTTTGTAAGTATCATAATGACATAAATTCGTCAGCAAAGCGTTCTTCTCTATACGTCAGAGCAAGTACTTTCTTAAGCGTCCAACGACTAGTTTCAGGCAGCAAAATTACAAAAACTATGCCCCAAAACAAGGTTCTTTTCGCCATAATACCCTCTCGCGTATGCCCTTTTACCCAAAATTAGGTATTGCGAGGCATCACGGCGGAGCGTACTTTTGCACACGAAATCAGGAAAACACACACAGCACAATGCGTATATTACTACTTACTACAGCCCTATTGACCTCCGTGGCCACGGGTTTTGCAAATAAGAGCGTGACAACTGAGAGCGTGGCCGAGACCACCGTGTCAAAGCCCGCCCCAGGCGACACGCTGACCCAACCCGACGACTATAAATTCCGCCTCGGCGGCTACGGTGAGGTGCTGGCACGCCGTATGGACTACGGTCTGAACCGCTGGACAGGTATAGCCAACGGCTCCTCGCGCGTAAACCACGCCGACATAAGCATTCCCCGCTTTGTCCTGGCACTCGACTATAAGTTCAACAAGCGTTGGACGTTAGGCGCAGAGATAGAATTTGAAGCCGGCGGCACGGGTACGGAATATGAGATAGAAACGGGTACGGGCAGCGAAAACGGCGAATACGAAACAGAGATAGAAAAAGGCGGCGAGGTGGCTCTCGAGCAATTCCACATAACCTACTCGCATGCCCCGTGGCTCAACATCCGCGCGGGACATTTAATCGTACCCGTAGGCTTGACAAACAGCCACCACGAGCCGATATTCTTCTTCGGCACACGCCGCCCCGAGGGTGAGACGACAATCCTGCCCAGCACATGGCACGAAACGGGTATCTCTGTATTTGGACGTGTAGGCAGCGCAATGGCTACATTCGACTACGAAGCACAGGTAGTGGCCGGTGCCAACCCAAACGGCTTTGATAAGTACAACTGGATACAGAAAGGCAAGCAAGGCTATTTTGAAAGCGACAACTTTACCAGCCCGGCCTATGTGGTGCGTCTGGACTGGGTGGGCGTGCCGGGTCTGCGCCTCGGCGGAAGTATGTACTATGTGGCCAACGCGGGAAAGAACTGCGACAAACTGATCACCTATAAAGCCTATGGCTCCCTGCCCGTCTTTATCTGGAACTTAGACGGACAATACATCGGGCGATATGTCACCGCACGTGCCAACATACTGAGCGGAAATGTCCACAATGCCGATGCCATCAGCATCGTGAACCGCCTCTACAGCAAAGCCTCGCCCTACAATCGCACACCCTACGTAGCCAAACGTGCCTTGACGTGGAGTGCCGAGGTGGGCTTCAACCTACACGAAATATGTAGCGCACTGAACTGGACAGACAATATGCCCGTGGTTTACCCCTTCGCCCATTACGAATACTATAACCCGCAGGAAAAAGGCCAGACCACCGCATCAACAATGGATGCACGCTGCCAAGTGAGCCTGTGGCAAATAGGCTTAAACTGGAAACCACTGCCCAACCTCGTAGTCAAAGCCGACTATACCACACGCCAGATTGGCACCGCCAAGATGTTTGGCAAAGGGACTTACAACAGCGAGAACGAGTGGAGCATCGGCTTGGCCTACGTAGGCTGGTTCTTCAAGAAATAAAACAACAACTATATAAAACCAACAAACCAAAATGAAAAAGAATTTCTTTCTTGTAGCACTGTGTGCTATAGGCATCACTCTTTCGTTCACCGCCTGCAGCGATAGCGACAACGACAGTAACGGAACAACCTGGGGCGATCCCATTGAGACAAGCGACGAAGCACTTGACCCCGTTGTGGCCAGTTACGTCAACAACGTAGTTATTCCCACCTACGCAGACCTCGTAGCAAAAAACTCAGCTCTCTACGATGCAGTCTGCCAGTTTGTCAACGCCCCGAGCGATGAGGCATTCGAAACGTGTGCCAATGCTTGGATGGAAGCACGCGAGCCGTGGGAGACAAGCGAGGCATTCCTCTTTGGCCCCGTAGCCGACAAAGGTCTTGACCCCAATATGGATTCTTGGCCACTTGACCAAGATGGCATTGTAACAGTAATGAACAACCAAGACTACAGCGTACTCGACTGGGAGGGCGATTTCGAGGAACTCGATGAGGACAATCCTACGGAACATGCCTTAGCCATCGCCAATGCACAATCGCTACGTGGCTTCCACACGCTGGAGTTCCTTATCTTCAAGAATGGCGAAGCACGCAAGATAGAGGCTGAAGCCAGCGACGACGATCCCGCCGAAATCAACTGCACCGCAGAGAACGCCGCCAAGTGGGGTGCTTATATGAAAGCTGTAGCACTGCGCCTGCTCAACGACTCTAAGACGCTCTACGCTGACTGGAACACCTCCTACAATGGTGGCGACAGCTATAAGACATTATTCCTGGCTCACGACGGTCGCTCGGGCTATCAATCGGCGCTGAACTGCTTAGAGCAAATCATTGACGGCTGCGCAGATATCGCCAACGAGGTAGGTAGCTCAAAGATTGGCGACCCCTACAACTTTTATATCGCCGGACAGACCACCGAGGCACTCTACGCCGTAGAATCGTGGTACAGCTGGCACTCCATCGACGACTACAGCAACAATATCCTTTCCATCCGCAACGCCTACTACGGAAGCCGTGATGGGAGCATCGACGACAACAGCCTCGCTGCGAAGATTCTTGCTGTAAACCCGCAGATGCACCAGCGCGTGGTAGATGCTATCAACAATGCCTACAATGCTATTCAGCAAATCCCCGCACCATTGCGCAACAACATCACCGATGCTAAAACAGTGGCAGCGATGGAAGCCTGCGCCGACCTTGAGGACTTCCTCAGCAAGACGCTTAAACCCTACCTGCAACAATAGGCGTAATGCCTACAGCGTGGGTATCTCAAACCACAGCATACATTGGAAACACGTTGATAAAAAGACGTGTTTCCAATTTGTGCAAAAAATCAATAAGACTGAAAAAGGGGGAAGAAAGACCCCGCTCAGCAAAAAACTAAACCATACTCATAACGATGCGGTTAATCCTAAAATCATTACTTCTGTGCCTCCCCTTAGCATTCCTACTGGCGTGCGACGACGAAGACGGGCTTGACGTGGACGACATTGTAGTACCCAACGGCTATGCACTCTCAGCAGGAACCGCCACCAATTTCCTGCGCTCCTCGTATGCTTTCGACACCGAGGCCGATTGGTGTACGGGTAAGTATAAGACACGTTTTATACGCGGCGACAAACTCTACGACAACGTGCGCACCAGTGCCACGAACGGAGCCTACGGCGGTGGCCTCGGCCCCGTTTATGCCGGGTATTCCTGCGGTTCGTGCCACCGCAACGCCGGACGCACCGAGCCGGCACTCTGGAGCAGCGAAGGCTCGGGCTCTACAGGATTTACCTCGGCACTCATCTATATCACCCGAAAGAATGGGGCTTTCTTCCCCGACTACGGACGTGTGCTTCACGACCAGAGCATTCTTGGCGTCAGTGCCGAGGGTAAGGTAAAGATTGACAAGGTGTACCAAACCTATACGTTCCCCGATGGCGAAGAATACGAGCTCTGCTACCCCGTTTATACCATTACCGACTGGTACGCCGACGAGATCAGTCCCAACGACCTCTTTTGCACCGTTCGCATACCGCTGCGCCACGTAGGAATGGGACAGATGATGGCTCTCGACCGGGAAGAGATAGAAACACTGGCCAAGCGCAGCAACTATCCCGAATGGGGCATCAGCGGACGCGCCAACTATATCAACGAGCGCGGACGTCTGCAACTGGGACTCAGCGGCAACAAGGCACAACACGCCGACCTCACCGTGGAACTCGGTTTCAGCAGCGATATGGGAGTGACCAACAGCCGCTATCCCGAAGAGATCTGCGAGGGACAATCACAGATGAAAGAGGGGTCAATGATGGGCCTCTCCTACGACCAACTTGACGTAAGCACAGAAGAGATGGAAAACGTAGACCTCTACCTACACTGCCTCAGCGTGCCTGCGCGCAGAAACATCAACGACCCACAGGTGAAACGCGGTGAACAGATGTTCTACCAAGCCGGCTGCCACCTCTGCCACGTCACTACGCTACACACCCGCCCACGGGGTGCCACGCTCCTCAACGGCACAGAGATACCTTGGCTCGGCGGGCAGACAATACACCCCTACTCCGATTTCTTGCTCCACGATATGGGCAGCGAAATAATGGGCGTAGGCCTCAACGACAACTATGTCAGCGGATTGGCACGCGGCAACGAATGGCGCACCACACCGCTCTGGGGCATCGGACTACAACAGATTGTCAACGGACACACCTATTTCCTACACGACGGACGAGCCCGCAACTTTGTAGAAGCCATAATGTGGCACGGCGGAGAGGGCGAGGCATCTAAAAATAAGTTCAAGAATATGCCCAAGGCCGACCGCGATGCGCTCATCAGCTTCTTGTGGTCGTTATAGAACAAGCACAAACAAAGAAAACAAAAACTTCTTCATCACACACAATGAAAAAAATACTCCTTATATCCTTTATGCTCCTTGCGACAACAATTGCGTTTGCTCAAGAAGAGGAAGAAACAGAAAATGGTGTTGTGTCCGTAGCAGGAAAAAAAGGGTTTACTATAGAGAGCAAAGCCGGCGACTTTGTCTTTAAGCCCTACTTGATGGTACAAGGCACGGGCAACTTCAACTACTACGACGACGAGGGGCTCGACAAAGCCTACAACCAAGACAACGTGGCAAATAGCGGCTTCAGCATTCCCTACGCCATCATTGGCTTCACAGGAAAAGCACTCGGCAAGGTGTCGTACAACCTAAGTATCAACGCCGCCGGTAGCGGTGCCAGCGTCCTCCAACAGGCATGGTTTGATGTGAAATTCAAAGACCAGCTCGCCCTGCGCGTGGGTAAGTTCAAAACACCGCAAAGCCACGCCTTCCAAACAACGCTCGGCTCCACACTACTGCCCCAGCTACCCACCTCGCTCACCGCACCCGTCATTATGCCTTACTCGCTCAATGCCGTAACGCCGAATATCTCCACCGGGTGGGACATCGGTGTAGAACTACACGGCCTATTGGCCAAGAAGTTTGGCTACGAGGTAGGTATCTTCAACGGGACAAGCGGCAACACCAACGCCGCCACAAAGACTTTCAGCGATGATTGGCACATACCTTCTATGCTCTATGCCGGACGCTTTACCTTTATGCCCTACGGAGTGATGCCCAGCACACAAGGCGATCCGTCGCGCCTTAATGAAAACAAAATGCTCTTCGGCCTGAGCCTCTCGGAAAACGTAGAGAGTGAAAGCGAGAGTACCAACGATTTTCGCGCCGGGCTGGAGTTTGCGTGGCTCAAAGGACGCTGGTACTTCGGTGCTGAGGCGTACTATATGAATGTGAGTTTCACCGAGCGCCAAAAGATTGACGAAACATATAACTATTGGGGAGGCTATGTGCAAGCCGGCTATTTCGTAAACAACCGTGTACAACTTGCAGCGCGCTACGACTTTATGGACCGCAACGGCACGGGGAAAGATGGTATGCTCAATATGCCGGCCATCGGAGTGAACTGGTTTATTCCCGGCTGCAACCTCAAGCTCCAAGGTATGTACCAGTACATCGGGCGCACCGGCCACAAGACACAACTTGACCGCGACAACGACGACCTCGGACAGCCTATGCACACAGCAAAGATACTACTGCAATATACATTCTAAGACTGGCAAGCAACTATAATAACCAAAAAGAAAGCGCAAAACAATGTATAAAAGCATTATACTCACTATCTTTGCATCGCTTTTCTTGGCATTGGTAGGTTGCGATGATGGCCCAGTGGACGAAACCGTGGTGTACCAACAAGAGGGGCGAAACGTTAAACTCACCGCCAACGTCACAGGATTAGACACCTGGCCCACAGCACTTTATGTTGCTTTGGCAGCCTTTAACGACGAGAGCGACTACGCCATTACCTCACGACGTATCACCGATGGTGACGGCTCGCTGAGCGTGGCCCTAACAGGCATTAGCGACGATGCCACGCGCGTAGAACTCTGTGTGCTTAACAACCTGCGCCAGCGGGTAGCCACCTTTGCCACTATTGAAGGCACGGCACTGCAAGCCGACATAGACACCATTCCGTTCGCCCTCGGCAACATACATCTCAGTATGCTCGCCGCCTTGCAAAATAGCGTGTTCAACACCACTTGTATCGGGTGCCACGGCGAAAACGGCACAGCAGCAGCGGGGCTCTTCCTCACCGAGGGACGAAGCCACGAAGCATTAGTAAACCAACCCTCAAAGCGTGTTGACGGCGGCACACTGGTAAAACCAAACGATGCACTGCAAAGCGTACTCTACCAAGTGCTTACAACTGAACTCACAAAAGGCTGGCACTACGACCACACAGGCGAAGTAATAGATAGCCGCCGACAACGCCTCGTTATGGAATGGATACGCGGCGGAGCGAAAGAATAAACGAAGAACAAAGATATGCACACGCAACAAAGCGTACAATACAACGGCGCATTTGCTCAAATACACACCTTTCAACGCGGCGCGGTGGACGAGATCCACGCTATGCTCCACGTTAGCGACCCCACACAGCCCTACGAGGCACAACTGGAAGCGTTGCTGCGTGCCTACGCAGAACTTCTTTCGTGGGCAGGAAGCAATGCACTGCCTGTATTCAAACGCTATTTCCTGAGCGACGCGGCAAATCAAGCCAACCTACTCCTCAGCCACGAGATTGACGACCCGATGGGTGCCCTCTCTGTGATACAGCAACCACCGCTCGACGGCACGAAGATAGCCCTGTGGGTCTATATCCTACGCGGCGTAAAGGCACAAGCCGTACCGGCCACGGGGCTTTTTGAAGCCACACACAACGGCTACCGACACCTGTGGGCAGGAAACTATTGCAACAAAGAGGCCGACAGCGAGGCACAAACCACCATTATTTTCAACGAATACATACTGGAACTGGCAGCCCAAAACTGCACGCTCTCCAAAAACTGCGTACGCACGTGGTTCTACGTGAGCGACATCGACAACCGCTACAGCGGTATGGTACGCGCACGCAACGCCGTTTTTGAGACACAAGGCCTAACAGAACAATCCCACTACATAGCCTCCACGGGCATTGGCGGCATCGGTGCCGACATCGGTTCGTTTGTCCATATGGATGCCTACGCCGTGAGCGGTCTGAAAGACGGGCAGATGCGCTATCTCTACGCCGCCGACCACCTCAACCGTACGAGCGAATACGGCGTACGCTTCGAACGTGGTACGATGGTGGACTATGGCGACCGCCGACAGATTTTTATCAGCGGCACCGCCAGCATCAACGAACGCGGTGAGATAATCTACTCGGGCAATATCAACCGCCAGGCCAAGCGCACCTTAGAAAATGTGGGAGCATTGCTCAACGAGGCCGGCGCAACGTTCAACGACGTAGAGCAGATGATTGTTTACCTACGCGACCACGCCGATTATGCCGTTGTGAGCCGCCTCTTCGCCGAACGTTTCCCCGACAAACCCGTCATCATCGTTAATGCCCCGGTTTGCCGCCCCGGGTGGCTGATAGAGGTGGAGTGTATGGCCGTGTGCCAAGCGGATAACCCACAGTACAAAGACTTCTAAGAACACAAAGCATATAATCGTTGGCAACGCGAGGAGTGTAGCCAACGATTATTGTATCCGCCCGAACAAAGAATGAAACACCCGCGCTATCTTATCATCATTATAATCGCGCTACTCGTTGTGGCAATGGCTACAGGAACCTTTGTAGAGCGTGCCAACGGACACGAAGCCGCAGCGTCCATCATTTATCACGCGCCGTGGTTTATAGCCCTTTGGGGGATACTGGCTCTCGTAGGCATTGGGGCTATCGTGAAGTGGAAAATGTGGAAGCGGCTGTGGGTAATGCTACTCCACGTAAGTTTACTGCTCATTCTCGTCGGAGCATTAGTCACCCATCTGACCGCGCGCGAGGGTACCCTACATCTGCGACAAGGCGCGACAGCCAACTATTATTTTCCTGCCGACAACGACCAAGCCACGACACTGCCTTTTACGCTACAGTTAGATACGTTTGTTGTGGCGTACACACCCGGGACAGCCGCTCCACGCGACTTTGAGAGCCACGTAACGATGAAAACGGCAAACGACACCGTCCACGCGATTATCCGTATGAACCATATTCTCGCGTGCCAAGGCTATCGCTTCTATCAGACAAGTTACGACAACGACCTGCGCGGCACCATCCTCACCGTGAGTTACGACCCCGTAGGGCTACCACTCACCTACGCCGCCTACGCACTCCTCGCACTTTCTATGATGGGCATTCTTTTTCCCCGCCTCCTCCGTAAAAAAAAGCAGGACAAAACGTTACTGCTACTTCCGCTCCTATGCCTATGCACCCTCTCGGCGGCAGCCAAAGAGCATATACCCACGGTAAATGCTAACGAGGCGAAAAAGATGGAGCGCTTGCAAGTAAGCGGCGAAGAACGTGTGATGCCACTCGGCACGTTGGCACGCGACTTCCTACTATCTGTGTATGGCAAACCTACCTATCGCGGCTTGTCGGCCATGCAAGTGTTAGCGGGGTGGACGTTACGCCCGGAGGCTTGGAAAGAGCAGCCTATGATACGCATCAAAAGTGCCACACTGCGCCAACACTTAGGAATAACCGACAGCCGGTACGCCACCCTCGCACAACTCTTTGCCGCCGATGGTACCTACCGCGTAGAAACGTTCACACGAGCCGATGCGCCAGAAGACTTACGAAAAGCGGCCATAGAACTCGACGAAAAAGTAGGCCTCATCATACTTGCCACTCGCGGCGAACTGGTACGCCCCACACCGACATCGGAAAAAGTGAGTGAAACACGCATTTCTGCCGAACTACTCTTCAACCGCTTGCCAGGCACATTGCCGCTATTTATTTGCTGTTTTGTATTAGCCATACTCTTCTTCTTACCAGAGCAAACAAAGACGAGACGCATCGCAGGACGCATCAAACTACAAACCCTGCTAAACATCACATTGGCAATAGCCACTTGCTACCTCACGCTACTTTATGGGCTGCGCTGGTACATCGGCGGGCACGTCCCATTAGGCAACGGCTACGAGACAATGCTCTTTATGTCTCTCTGCCTACTGTGCATAGCCCTCTGCGCGGCACTACGGCACACAAAAACTCCGTTGCTCGCTCCCGCCGCACTGCTTATGGGAAGTTTCACACTCCTGGTGGCACACCTCAGTCAGTCACAGCCGCACATCGGCGGACTAATGCCCGTGTTGCAGTCGCCCCTGCTCACTATCCACGTGAGCGTCATTATGACAGCCTACGCCCTGCTCGGACTCACGTGCGTACTCTCGGCGATATGGCTCGTAAAGAAGCAAGAAACGCTTACCCGCCTAAGCCAGCAAATACTTCTCCCCGCCACCTTCCTCCTTTCAGCCGGCATCTTCCTCGGTGCTATCTGGGCCGGCGTGTCGTGGGGCAGCTATTGGAGCTGGGACCCTAAAGAAGTCTGGGCACTCATCACGCTTTTGGTTTACGCCCTTCCCCTCCACACACACTCCCTGCAACTACTCCAACGTCCAAAGACATACCATATATATCTTCTGTGCGCTTTCTTAGCCGTTCTGTTTACGTATTTCGGCGTGAACTATCTGCTCGGAGGAATGCATAGTTATGCATAACGAAGTAGCAAAAACAGCGTGCCGCGCCTACTAAAAACGCACGCGAGGAAATAAAGTGCAGTTTTGTTTGGTTGCAACAAATTCTTTTTCTACCTTTGCAGCGCAAAACCCAAAAGGGCAGCGCAAAAACATCGCGGAGTAGAGCAGTTGGTAGCTCGTCAGGCTCATAACCTGGAGGTCACTGGTTCGAGTCCAGTCTCCGCAACAAACGTTTCGTACGAAAGGCAACCCCAAAGCGGTGGTTGCCTTTGTTATTACATATCACCGCCGCGCCGAGGGCCAACCAACGCAAAAAAATATCTAAACATTTGCCTACCAAGGCTAATTGTGCTACTTTTGCTGCGCAACAAAGCAAAGACGCAAACATTTTAACAAACCTAATCTATACGCAAACCATGCGACTAATCATTCAACCAGACTATGAGCGCCTCTCGCGCTGGGCTGCCGACTATGTGGTGGCAAAGATTAACGCAGCCAACCCTACTGCCGAAAAACCTTTCGTACTCGGGCTACCAACGGGTAGTAGCCCCATTGGTATGTACAAGGAATTGGTGAAAGCCAACAAAGAAGGCCGCGTGACATTCAAAAACGTGCTTACGTTTAATATGGACGAATATGTGGGCTTGCCCGAAGAACACCCCGAGAGCTACCACAGCTTTATGAAGGCCAACCTCTTCGACCACATAGACTGCCCGAAAGAAAACATTCACATTCTCAACGGCAATGCTGCGGACTTAGAGGCCGAGTGTGCGCACTACGAAAAAATGATAGAAGAAGCCGGCGGCATCGACCTCTTCTTAGGCGGCATCGGCCCCGACGGGCATATCGCTTTCAACGAGCCCGGTTCGTCGCTCACCAGCCGCACACGCCAGAAGACACTCACCACCGACACACGCATCGCCAACAGCCGCTTCTTCGGTGGCGACCCGAGCAATGTACCGGCCCACGCGCTGACCGTTGGTGTAGGAACCGTGATGTCGGCAAAAGAAGTTCTCATTCTCTGCAATGGCCACAACAAAGCGCGCGCGCTGCAAGCCGCCGTAGAAGGCCCCGTCACACAGATGTGGACCATAAGCGTGCTTCAAATGCACCAGCACGGCATCATCGTTTGCGACGAAGCAGCCTGCGAAGAACTTCGGCACGGCACATACAAATACTTCAAAGACATAGAGCGCGAACAACTTTAAGTATAGCCTTAATCATCTAACCCTGCAAGTGACAAGTGGCCCGGCCCACACAGCAAGCCGACCACTTGTCACTTGTTTTTTATCGTCAGTTGTTTTTATTGTCTGTTGCTTTTATTGTTACGTCTGTCAATGCTCCCCTTTCGCGTACATATTATTGGGTGTTGCAGTGCCATACCCACACTGCGCCACAACCCGTCAGCACAAGTCATAAACTTTCACGACAGGCTCTTCCTCATCGACTGCGGAGAGGGCACACAGAGAGAACTTATCCGCCAACGCATACCCATCGGACGTATCGGCCACGTGTTTATCTCACACCTCCACGGCGACCACTTCTACGGGTTGCCCGGCCTGCTCAACACGCTGTCGCTTAGCGGGGTAAGCAAACCGCTTCACGTCTATGCCTTCGCGCCACTGCAGCACATGCTCGCCCCGCTCCTCAACTATCACAAGCGCAGTGCTGACGAACCGTTGATCTTCCACCCCGTTAGCGAAAAAGGGTTTGAAACCATCTACGAAGACAAAGAACTACAGGTAAGCACGCTCCCCCTCCACCACGGCGTGCCTTGCGTAGGCTACGTATTTCGCGAGAAGCACAGCCTGCCCCACATTCGTAAAGACAAGATAGCCGACCTACATATTCCCCACACCGCCATTGCTGCGATAAAAGCCGGCGGCGACTGGACAGACGCACAAGGGACGCACCACCGGCACGCCTCGCTCGTGACACCCGCCGATGCACCGCGCACCTATGTCTATATGACCGACACACGTCCCTGCCACACACTCGCCAAACACATCAGCGGTGCCAACCTACTATATCACGAAGCCACCTATGCTTCCGACTGCACACAGAAAGCACTTGAGTACTGTCACTCCACCGCCGCCGAAGCCGCCGCTTTTGCCAAGCAGAGTAACGTGAAACGACTGCTCATAGGCCACTACTCCGACCGCTACGCCAGCGAACAAATACTATTGGACGAAGCACAACCCATCTTTACCGACACACAGGCTGCACAAGAAGGAATGACAATAGATGTTTAACCGATTATTATAAGGCGGGTTAAGATTATTCCCGCAACTAATCACTAAAACACACGGAGGGGATGAACAACATCTTTCCACGGCAGCAATTTTTTTCATTGCGCCTTGAAAAATGCAAAGTGTGACTATATTTATACAAACATAGGCTATGTTTATGAAAATAAAGCTTATATTTGTATAAATATAGTCACACTTTGAATTCTTTCTCCCACCTTGTAAAAAATTCAGGCGTATAAGCGAAAAACAGAAAGGACACGAAAACAAATTCCACAAGACCATTTCATAACAATAATTAGGAAAATCAAAAAGAATTGCATACCTTTGCTTTTTATTATAAAACAAATACAAAAATCCTACAACAAAGATTTTTCCCGTAATGTTGAAAAACGTATTAACCGCCGCTACTGCGGCATTTCTTCCCGTGCCGATTATGGCCAGCGAGACCAATCTAAAAATGCCGGAGGGTTTTGCCACGAGTAGCGAAGCAAAAGTTCTCTATTTAGGTTTCATCGTTGTAATCCTCGGCCTGCTCTTTGGCTACTGGCAGTTTCGCAAAGTACGCCGCCTTGAAGCACACGCCTCAATGCTTGAAATCGGCAACGTAATCTTCAAGACCTGTTCCACCTACCTCAAACAACAAGGAAAGTTCCTCGGTGTACTCTTTGCCTTTATTGGCCTTGCAGCAATACTCTACTTCGGCATTCTGGAGGCTATGCCTTGGACATCTGTCGCCTTGATATTGGGTTGGACGATAGTCGGTGTTATGGGTTCTTACGCCGTGGCGTGGTACGGCGTGCGTATGAACACCTATGCCAACTCGCGTATGGCCTTCGCCTCCCTGCGCCGCAACCCGCTCGCCCTGCTCAACATACCCCTCACAGCGGGGATGAGTATCGGCATCCTGCTCATCTGTGTAGAACTGGTGCTGATGCTGTGCATCCTGCTCTTTATGCCGGAAGACCTGGCAGGCAGTTGCTTCATCGGTTTTGCCATCGGCGAGAGCCTCGGGGCCAGCGCGCTACGCATTGCAGGCGGCATCTTCACCAAAATTGCCGACATAGGCAGCGACCTGATGAAAGTGGTGTTCAAAATCGGCGAGGACGACCCGCGCAACCCCGGTGTAATAGCCGACTGCACGGGCGACAACGCCGGCGACTCCATCGGCCCCACCGCCGACGGCTTTGAAACATACGGCGTTACGGGAGTGGCACTCGTTAGTTTCATCCTGCTCGCCGTAGAGCCTAAGTACCAGATAGACCTCTTGGTGTGGATATTCGTGATGCGCATCCTCGGCGTGGTGGCAAGCGTGGTGGCCTACTATATAAACAATGCCATTTCGCGCGCACGCTATGCCAACGCCGACGACCTCGACTTTGAGAAGCCGCTCACCAGCCTCGTGTGGCTCACGTCAATACTGAGCATCGCCGGCACTTTTGCAGCCAGTTATTTCTTGCTTCAAGACCTCGGCGGGATGTATTGGCTCGGACTGGCCACCATAATCAGTTGCGGCACACTCGGTGCAGCACTTATCCCGGAGTTTACCAAGCTCTACACCTCCCCCAACAGCACACACGTTCGTGAAGTGGTAAACACCTCCCGGCAAGGCGGGGCTTCGCTCAACATTCTGAGCGGCCTCGTAAGCGGCAACTTTGGCAGTTTCTGGACAGGCTTCGTGTTCTTCATACTTATGCTCTTAGCCTACTTTGCCTCCAACCAATTCGGAATGTCCGACATTTTTGGTTCCTACTATTCCATCTTTGCTTTCGGCCTCGTAGCCTTTGGCATGTTGGGTATGGGTCCCGTCACCATCGCCGTAGATAGTTATGGCCCGGTGACCGACAATGCACAGAGCGTTTACGAACTCTCGCTCATTGAAGACGACAAAGAGCAAGCAACCAAAGAAATTGAAGAGCAGTTCCACTTCACGCCCGACTGGGAGAAAGCCAAGTACTACCTTGAAGCCAACGACGGTGCGGGGAACACCTTCAAAGCCACAGCCAAACCCGTGCTTATCGGCACCGCCGTGGCAGGTAGCACCACAATGATATTCTCGCTCATCCTCCTTATCCAACAAACACTCGGCATAGACCCTGCCGCGGTGCTCAATCTGCTCAACCCCTACTCCATCCTCGGCTTTATCCTCGGCGGATGCATAGTGTTCTGGTTCACCGGGGCCTCTATGCAAGCCGTTACCACGGGAGCCAACCGTGCCGTAGCGTTCATCAAAGAAAACATCAAGCTCGACACGGCAGCCCCGAAAAAGGCCGACATATCGAAGAGCCAAGAGGTGGTGCGCATCTGCACCGAATATGCACAGCGCGGTATGATAAACATCTTTATCGCCATCTTCTGCTTCGCGCTGGGCTTCGCCTGCCTGTCGTCGCCACAAAGCATTGGCGGCGAGGCAGCGGTATGCTTGTTTGTTAGTTATCTCATCAGCATCGCCGTGTTCGGACTGTTCCAAGCCGTCTTTATGGCCGATGCCGGCGGAGCGTGGGACAACGCCAAGAAAGTTGTAGAGGTGGACTTACACGCTAAAGGCTCCGAACTACACGATGCCTCCGTAGTGGGCGACACCGTAGGCGACCCGTACAAAGACACGAGCAGCGTGGCACTCAACCCTATCATTAAGTTCACCACCCTCTTTGGCGTCTTAGCAATGGAGATAGCCATAAGCCCCAACTTCCGAGCCGCTGCACCCTGGATAGGCATCGTCTTTGTAGTCATCGCCCTCTACTTCGTTTATCGTTCGTTCTATAAGATGACCACAAAATAACACGCCCCTGCAGCGATATTCACCTGCCGCATAGAAGACATTGCTCGTCTAAGCCTTGCCACAGACAGCAATAGAGCAGCACGCAATACTATTTTGCTAATGCGGCGCAAACCAACAAATAAGACAGATAAGCCATGAAAAAAACACTCCTTATTATCCTACTTTCCCTGCCTCTTTTGGCCATAGCACAAGACGAAAGCAAATACCTGCGCGGTGCAGTGCCGGTGGAGAACGGCTATGTGGTATTCCGTCAGCACTATAACTGCACGGGTAAGTCGCAAAGCGACATCCACCAAGCCCTCCTGCAATACGTCACCGACAACATAGTGAAAGGCCCCAACGCCCTGCCACAAGCCCGCATCACCGACACGGGCGAAGCCACGGGATATGTGGCCGCCAGCATAGAGGAAACGCTCTATTTCCGCCGCAGCGCGCTCGTCACCCACAGCACACGCTTCTACTATCAATTAGTGTGTACGCCCGCCGACGGTGGTTTCGACATAGAGATGCGCCGCCTACACTATCTCTACGAAGAAGCGGCCAACGCCGGGGCGCACGTCACCGACTTCCCCGCCGAGGAATGGATTACCGACGAGGAAGCCCTCAACCGAAACGGCAAGCTCACCCGCCTCTCCGGTAAGAAATTCCGCCGCTTCACCATCGACCGAAAAGACGAGATATTCCAAGGCGCAGCCCGTGCAGCAGGAGCCGACCGTCGTGTACGTGTAGTAGAAGAAGAATACTAACAGATGAAGCCCCTAAATGTTTCGCTCGTAGCACTCTTGCTTGTCGCTGCGTGTCGTAGCCAGACAGACAACACGGCATACATTGACACAGCGGCAGACAGCACACCGATGGGGGTCACCCCCCTACCCGACACCGCTTATGCCTCCACCGGGGCACTGATATACACGGTGGAACTTCTTGACACCACCGGCAGCGGACAGTTGGCCGACCTGAACGATGCCTACGCCGAAGCACCGGGACACCTCACCTTTCGCGGCGGCGCGTTGCGCGATGAACACACCGCAGGCTCCGTGGTAGGCACACCGTCAAAGATAGTACACGACTGGACATTCCAGACCGACATCGACGACACCAAGACCGTCACCGGCACATGGGGAGGCGGTAGCGGATGGACGGGACAGCCCGTTTATGTGAGTTGGAGCGGCGAGCAAATGGCAGAGCAACGCCAAAAAGCTAACGCTCTCACCGCCGACTTCGGCGAGCACGAAATCATCGTAGGCTCGCTCTGCGGACGAGTTTACTTTATCAACTACGACACGGGGCGCGCCTCGCGCGAGCCACTAAACGCCGGCAACCCTATCAAAGGGAGCGTGAGCCTCGACCCGTCACTCAACGGTACGCTCTATGTGGGACAAGGCATTCCGGCACACCCACCTATCGGACACGAAGCGTTCAACATCTTCACACACGAACACACCTTCTTCTACGGCCCCGACCCGAAAGCAGAGCGAAACTGGGGTGCGTTCGACTCGTCGCCGCTCGTAGTAGGGCAATATCTTTTCTGGCCCGGCGAAAACGGCACGATATATAAATACGTGCGCCTTGAGAACGGCTCGCTGCGCATCCACTCCAAACTTCGCTATCACCTGAAGAACCGTGGAGCCGCCGGCGTGGAAAACAGCTTGGCAGCATACCGCAACTACGGTTTTTTTGGCGACAACCACGGCAACATCCTCTGCATCAACCTACAAACGCTACACCCGGTGTGGCTCTACGAGGATGGCGACGACATCGACGGCTCGCTCGTTTGCGAGGTAGACAGCACCGATGGCACACCCTATATCTACGCAGGGTGTGAGGTGGATCAGCAAGGGCGCACCGGCCTCTGCCGCCTCGTGAAACTCAACGCGTTCACCGGACAACGCGTTTGGGAACAGCAACTACCGTGCAACCAACTGCATATCGGCACGAAACACTTCGACGGCGGCCTCTACTGCACACCACTGCTCGGACACGGCGACTGCGAGGGCAAACTCTTCGCCAGTATCTGCCAAACAGGAAACAGCAAAAACGCCGAATTTATCTGCTTCGACCGTAGCGACGGCACGATTGTTTATCGCACGCCCTTAGACTTCTTTGCCTGGAGCAGCCCCGTGCCGTTCTACAACGAGCGCGGCGAGCTTTTTATCGTAACGGGCGACAGTGCCGGGCACCTCTATCTCATACGGGGTGCCACGGGAGAGATACTCTTCAAAGCCGTCTTAGGCAATAACTTTGAGAGCACACCCGTGGCCGTAGGAAACACCTTTGTGGTAGGCTCGCGCGGACAAGAAATCCACCGCTTCCACATAGAATAAGCCCCTCACACACACGATACGCCCGCCCTTCCGCCACCCACGTTTCTCAGTGTCATAAACGACAACAATTATCGCAAACATAAAAGAAGGTATGATGAGACTAACAAAAAAGATGGCTCTGCTGATGGCTCTGCTGTTATCAGCCGGGGCGTTGGCACAGGATAATGAGCAAGCAACACAGATGAGCAGGCCTCCCCAAATGCAGCCTCCCCAAATGGAGCGAATGACGTATGAGCAAATGACGGCACGGATGGTCAGCGAGTTGCAGCTCAACGAGAGGCAGACTACGAAAGTGACGAAACTCAACAAGAAGTACAAGACGCTGATTGAGGGCGATGCGCCGGAACATCCGCAGGGGCCTCCGCCTCCTATAGGACAAGGGCCGCGTCCGGAGATAAACGGCGACAGACCCGGCGGAGGTGGCAGTATGCCTAACGGTGGCCCTGGCGGCCCCGGCGGGGGTATGCAAGAAAGTCGTCCCGGCGCAATGCCTCAAGGTAAGCCAGGTAAGCAGAACAACTACGACTACGACAAGCAGCAAGCGACATACGACAAGAAAATAAGGAAGATACTCACCGAGGAACAGTATGAGGGCTATCTGAAACTCAAGCCCCTGTTTTTCTCACAGCGCAGGAACCACCCCTTTCCGATGGGAGGAATGCACGGAAAGCCTCAAGGAGGTCCGCCGGCACAAGGCGGTATGGGAGGCCCAGGCTCTCGCAACAGGAATATCACATACACGGGAGCAACAGAGTTGAAAACAACAACGACCGCGACGGAAAAGACCTATCAGAGCAGCAAGGCAGATGAGAATGCACTGCTGGTCTGCACCAAAGAAGCCGTTACCGTTGCTCATCCGACGGTCATCAAGACAGGCAACTCCGATGGCGGCGACAACTGTAGCTTTTACGGCGTGAACGCTGCCGTACTCGTGAAAGATGGCAGCACGACAACCATCAAGGGAGGCACGATAACCACCCAGGGTACAGGAGCCAATGGTGTTTTCTCGTACGGAGGAAACGGTGGCCACAACGGAGGAGAGGGCGATGGCACCACCGTTGTTATTGCGGATACAAAAATCACCACTACCGGCGATGGCTCTGGCGGCATAATGACTACAGGCGGCGGTGTGACAAAGGCCAAGAACCTGACGGTGTGTACCAGTGGCCGCTCATCAGCCCCGATACGTACCGACCGTGGTGGCGGCACAGTAACGGTGGAAGGTGGCAGTTACACAAGCAACGGCCTTGGCTCGCCCGTTATCTATTCCACAGCCAACGTCACGGTGTCGGATGCCGTACTCACCTCGAACATGTCGGAGGGTGTGTGCATAGAGGGAAAGAATAGCATCACGCTGAACGGCTGCCGCATGACGGTGAGCAACACACAGCGCAACGGACACGCACAGTTCCTCGATGCCATTATGATTTACCAGTCGTTTTCGGGCGATGCCGACAGCGGACAGTCGCATTTCACAATGAACGGCGGCTCGCTGACAAACAAGCGAGGCCATCTGTTCCATGTGACGAACACCGACGCCGTCATCACCCTGAACAACGTCACGCTGACAAACGAAGACGAAGACAATGTACTACTAAGCGTCTGTGCCGATGGCTGGCAGGGAGCAGCAAACAAGGCTACGCTGAATGTAAGCCATCAGCAACTTGAAGGTGCTATTCTCGTAGGCAGCGATTCAGAATTGACACTGACGCTGGCCGACGGTTCTACCTTCACCGGCTTTATCAGCGGCAACATCACCAACGCGGCGGGCAACAGCGTTTCTTCTGAGACGGGAATTGTGAATGTCGCTCTTGGCGACGACTGCATCTGGACGCTGACAGCCGACACGTATATCACGTCGTTGACTGGCGACACCGCCCGTATAAACACCAACGGCCACCGCCTGTTTGTGAATGGCAAGCAGAGCGAGTAGGATGTGATTAGTGCTTGGCGGTCATCATCGGAACGTCCGCATCGTCAAATCGGGGTAAGTTTTCGTCGAGCCACTCCACGCGCTGACGCAAGAAGCCCTGGATAGCCTGTACTTCTCGTTCAAAAGTGCCGTACATAGGCACCCAACTGTCTTTGCGCTCCAGGTTGTGCCACAGTATTTCGTTGTGGGCGATGCCGGTGTCTATCTCGCAGGCTTGGGCATTGATATAGGCAAAGAGTTCGGGCATAAGGTCTTTGAAATAGTCAAAGCGCTCACGCACAAGTCTCATAAAGGCCTCATCTTGGCAAAGGCGGTAGTACCAACTGCCTTTGTTTACCCAAAAGCCGCTAAATCCTTCAACGGCGGGGTTGGAGGTGGAGCCCACGGAAAGGTCGAAGTCCCACAGCGGCCCCATCTTGAGCGGCTCGCCGGGCGTGACGTACATAAAGCAACTGCTATAAAACGTGGCATCGGTGTTTTTCAGTATTTCGTTGATGAGATACCAATCCACAAAGGTGGGCATATCGATGTATTTGGCATAGCCTTGCTCCTCGTCGAGCCAATTGTTGCTAATCAAGCAGTCTTCAAAGGCTATGATAAATGCTTGCACATAGTTGTAGGCCGCATCGCCGCCAACCACATGAGGTTCTTTCACGACAAACGTATTGTAAGAGCCGTTGAACCAAATCTCGTTGTCGGAGTATTTTCCAAAGTTTTCGACTTCAAGCAGGAATGTGTTGTCCGGCACATTAAGCCTGGACTTGGCAATCTCTATCGCCTCGCACAGATAATAAAAGCCTTGATACTCTCCGTTAAGATAAAGTTCTATAAACTCTCCGTGTGGTGTCCATTCAAGGCAACTATGCTGGCCGAGGAAGAAGGCGGCAGGTGTGCGGAGCATACTGCGGTCGAACCAGTTGGCGAGAAGCACCCAGTCGCGGTTGCTGGGCATACCGAGGAGGCTATACTTGCGGCTTAGTTTGATACGCAAGGGTTTCTTGGGAGCTAACCAGGTGGAGTTGCCTCGCCCACGTATGTTCACTTCCACGGTGTCTAAGTTCCACAGCGGCTCGCTCATCGGAGCGTCTATCATCAGTGTGCCGTGCTTATACTCGGTCTTTGAGGTGATAGCCTCGCCATCGTCGGTGGTGAGGTACATCGCAGGCAAGATTTGCAAGGCTTTCTCGGAAATGTAGTCACAGTAGGCAGGGGAATAGGCGGTGAAGGAAAATTCTTCATCGTCGCTGTCGCTACACGCTGTGAAGAGGGCTATTAAGAAGATGAGAGGGAGAAAAGCACTTTGCTTCATGTTTATTTTCTTTGTGCTTTAGTTTGGTGCTTATTGTTAGTTGGCGCAGGCTTGCCAACCTTGTGCCTTGAGTGCTACCTCCTCTGCCTCGCCTCGTGTGACGAGCAGTGCACCGAGTTCCGGGCGGGTGATATGGCCAATAATTCGCACGTCGGCTATTTCAGCGATGCGTTCGTGCTCGGCGAGGGGGAGGGTAAAGAGGAGCTCATAGTCCTCGCCGCCGTTGAGGGCGCAGGTGGACACATTGAGGTTGAACTCCTCAGCGCAACGGGCTGTCTGGTAGTCGATAGGCAGGCGCTCTTCATAGATGCGACACCCGCAGTGGCTGGCTTTGCATAGGTGAAGGAGTTCGCTGCTCAACCCATCGCTGATGTCTATCATCGCTGTGGGACGTAGGCCTGCCTGGGCCAGGGTGACAATGATGTCTTGTCGTGCCTCGGGCTTAAGGAAACGCTCAAGCAGGTAGTCGTAACCGCTGAAATCGGGCTGTGCAGCGGTTTCATCGTTGAGGTTGGTGTTGTTGAACACTTTTTTTTCTCTCTCCAGTAGTTGCAGCCCGAGGTATGCTGCTCCGAGGTTTCCGCTTACGCAAACGAGATCGGTATCTTTGGCTCCGCTACGCAAGATAGCTCCGCCCTCGGGGGCCTCACCTATGGCAGTGAGGGAGAGGGAAAGACCGGTGAGCGAACTTGTCGTGTCGCCACCGATGAGATCTACACCGTAGTTCTTACAAGCCAGACGCAGCCCGCTATATAGTTCATCGAGGCTCTCCACACTGATGCGGTGGTCTAAGCCAATGCTCACGAGCAACTGGCGGGGCGTACCGCCCGAGGCATATATGTCGCTGAAGTTGACTACAGCGGCTTTGTAGCCGAGGTGTTTCAGAGGCGTATAGACAAGGTCGAAGTGTATGCCTTCGAGCAGCATATCGGTGGTGAGTAGCACAGGCTTGCCGCCGTAGCAGACCACGGCACAGTCGTCGCCCACGCCGACCAACGTTGTATCGTTTTGTTTGGGGAGGGCTGCGGTGAGGCGATCTATTAGGGCAAACTCGCCAAGCGAGGAGATGGGTGTCATAGACGAAGTGTAATGTTTCTAAAGAAAGGGCGAGCAAGTCCGCCCACACAAAAACGGGGCAAAAATAGCCAAAAGAAGAAGAGCAAACGAAGATAATTGATAGAACGCTGCTGGCTGTCTATCAACTACACCCTCTATATCTTTGTCCCGTCAGTGATGAGAATATGTTTAGGTAGGTACTAATAGCTCCGCCCTTTTAGAAGTAGAAGCCGACCCCTATTTTCAGGCCTATGGTGCTGCCACCGCCGAAGTCGTTGACGCTCATACGGTAGTAAAGGGCTGGCTCAAAGGAGATGTAGTCGTTGAAGTAGAAAGAATAGCCGGCCTCGACGGGTATTAGCAAATCGTTGTTGTTGGGGCTATAGTGAGCATACTGTGCTCCGGCACCGAGATAGAAGCCGTGGTGGGTGACATAGTAGCGTACACCAGCACCGAGCGTAAAGTCGTCGGACACATCGGTGTGCTGATAGCTGGCATCGGCCTTGAGCATAAAGTGGTCGAAGAGAAAATAACCCGCCTCAGCACCCAGCCCGAAGCGAAATTTGTTTTTGCTGCTGTAGTTCATGTCGAGGCCGGTGGCATAAGCACCTACATACTTGAGGCCTTGTTCAAACTGTGCGCTGGCACTCATCGCAGCAACGAAGAGGAGTGCAATGGTGAGAATTTTTTTCATAAGTATTGTTGTATTTGAAGGTTGTTTTAGTGGCAGAAGACTGTCAGATTATTGTAGAAAGTTGTTGGAGGAGGGGAGCAAGCAAAGATAAGTCCGCTGAGACATTGAAAACGAATGGCACACGCCTTAAACCCTAAACTTCAAAGAGCGTGTAGTTGTAGCGTTGCGTACGACAAGGATGTAACTGCCGGGCAGGAAGTGTTTAGGCGTATAGCGCTTCACTCCTTGCGCCATATCAACAACTACGCCAGCGGTGTTATAAATAGTAACATCGGCGGGTTGTGCGAGGCGAAAACTGCCGCGTTTGTATGTGATGTCAGGGTTGGCGTGAGGGAAGCCGACGGCAGTGGCATCGGACAGGATTTCTATAGGGATGTCGAACACATAGCCTTTATACGCCTCGCCACAGGGACGTGGCTCGGCGGTCCAAGCATCGGCATAGACTAAACGAATACGCGACTGCCCCGTCTTGGCATCAGCAGGCACTTGTATGAGATAATTGCCGTTGAGCAAGGCAGTATTTGCGGTAGATGCCTCGCCCACCCGAGCCACTACTTCGTTGCCGGTGAGGGCAAAGAGGCTGTCGCCGTTCCAGTCGGCAAAGATGCCGAGGCGGCAGTAGCGCATATCGTCGCTATTTTGTACGGCAGTGGTACTCAACAGGAAGGAATTGCCTGCCACAGCACTCACCAGGCCAGGCATCGAAGCGTGTCCGTCGGTGGTTGGCGTGGCGGCGGAAAAGGTGGCATCGGTCTGTGCGCCGGTGGTTGTCACGCTGGTGAGATAACGGTTTGAGAGGCTATTCGCTGCGGCGGTGACATCCACCTCGCAGTAGGCCTGACCTACGTCGTACACCGGCTCGGGCGAGCCGTTGAGCAGGCTCTCAAGCGCGTTGATGTTGTAAGCCGCTGTGTAGTACTTGTCTATCAGAGCATCGGCAAAGAGTGCCACGGCATCGTCTAACTTCTGACGCGCGTCGGCATTGCCCGTGGCATCGTACTCGGCACGGAGCAAACGTACTTTCTCCACGGCCTGAATACCCTCTACAAGACGCTCATAGCGTACGCTACTGCGCCCGCCGGGATAGACCACATACGTGTCGCCAGGGGGGAAGAGTTTGAAGCGGGAGTCGCGCAGAGGGTCGTCTGTCCAATCTATAAACGACCAGTGGAGCAACCCATCGAAGTCGTTAGCCAAACAGAACACTGGCCAATAGGCTCCCTCGGCGGGCAGGCTGCTGGTGAAAGTGTTGGGGGCGTTTTCTGTGCAGCAATAATAAGCGGTGCTGTGCCAGCCTTTGGCACGACGCGCTGCAAGTTCTTCGGCAGTGAAACGTTGACCGGTGGCAATGCTGTAGTCCGAGAGTTTGTCTATTAACTCCGCGTGGTGATTGCCTGCAAGCACCATCTTCATTCCTGGCACAGTCTCTTGCAGGAGGCTATACGCCGAGAGCATATCCGAAAGGCCACGCTCGTCCATAGCGATGCACGTTTTGTCAAACCAGCCTTTTTCTTTCAAGTGCTGGGCAAAGGCAGTGAGAAAAGGCTTCCAAAGGCTCACATAGTCGGTGCTTCCTACCTCGCACACAAGATCGGTATCCTGCTCTTGTGCTTCGTCGTAGTAGCGGAACGTCTTGTTCCAAGGAATCATAGAGTAGCAGTTGATTTGTTCACTGATGCCACACTCTGCTGCAAACTCAACCCAGCGGTCGAACACGGTATAGTCGTACTGCCACGTACCATCGGCTTTTTTCGTAACGCCTACCATAGCATCGTGCGGGTCGTTACTCTGCTCGCCCCACGGCTCATAAAAGAGCGTAGCAGTGACACAACGTTGCCCTGCGCGGCGCAACATTTCCATATAGGGTCGCAGAGCGGCAAAATGCGCTTCGCTCCATTTTTCCACTTGATAGTAGCGCGCCACGCTGTAGGGCTGTTGCCAATAGTCTAACCGAAACGTCCACTCGGCAGGCTCGGGCAGTGTTTTATTGAGTATGAGAATATGGAGGTTGAGCGTCCTGAGTACTTTGCCGGTAGAGGGGCGCAGTATCGTCAATGTAACCGTATAGTCGCCGGGCTCGGCATCGCGTGGAATTTCAAGCGTCACCCACACGGGGCGCACACTACGCGCGGGAAGCGACAAAGTGGTCTCCACGTCTATCACATCGGGGCGCAGCACAGTGGTACTCGTGCGTGGATTGCTTCCACACCCGAGTTTCCCATCGCTCAGCACATAGCGCACGAAGCGTGCCTGGCCTTGTTCAGCGGGAATAGTGACGCCATCGCTTTTTTTCCATTCGCCGAGTGCTACAGAGAGACCATTCAAGGCCGTCTTGCTAAACAACACAGCGGCCACGCTGACGCGCTCACCACGCCAGGCATATACCGTGGTGTCGGTCTTCACCGCCTCGGCGGGTACCTCGTACTTAAGATAATGTGCATCACGGCTTCCCCACGTGGCGTAGAGACCATTAGAGAGCGATGTCCAACCCGTGCGGTCGTAGGAATAGTCGTCGTCCAACTCGCTGTATGCCGTGCCTATGCCAGTTTGTGCGTATCCGCTAACGAATGCACCGAGGCAACATACTAATAGGAGTAATTTGTTGTTCATAATGAAAGATAATCTTTTATAGCGGGTTTCCCTCGGCATCGTATTGTGTGTAAAGGAAATCGTTGTAAGGATATTTTTGCACGTGTAGTTGGCGCACCCGTCGATAAAGCATCTCGCGGAGTTCCTCCAGCCCCGTTTTCTCACGCGCAGATATAAATATGGTATCATCGCCAAGCCGCGCCATCCAGGTTCTTTGCAGCTCGCTCAAGGAGATATTCTCACGTGTGGGCGGTGTGAGGTCGTCGGCTTCTTTCTCTATCCACCTGTAAGCATCTATCTTATTAAAGATAGTGATAACAGGCTTGTCGGCACAGCCTAAATCGGCGAGCGTGCGTGTCACCACATCTATCTGCTCCTCAAAGTCGGGATGCGACACGTCAACGATGTGCAACAAGAGGTCGGCCTCGCGCACCTCATCGAGAGTACTTTTGAATGAACTCACCAACTCCGTTGGCAGTTTACGGATAAAGCCGACCGTGTCGCTAATAAGAAACGGCAGATTGTGTATAATAATTTTACGCACCGTGGTGTCAAGTGTAGCAAAGAGTTTGTTTTCGGCAAAGACATCGCTGCCCGAGAGGAGATTAGTCAGTGTGCTTTTCCCCACGTTGGTATATCCCACGAGTGCTACACGAATAAGTCGGCCACGTCCTTGACGTTGGGTGGTTTTCTGCTTATCAATCTCTGTTAAGCGCCTTTTGAGCAGAGCCATACGAGAAAGGATAATGCGGCGGTCCATCTCCAACTGCGTCTCGCCAGGCCCGCGTAAGCCTACCATTCCCTTTCCGCCGCCACCGCCAGAGCCGCCGCCTTGACGCTCAAGGTGTGTCCACATACGTCGCAGACGTGGGAGCATATACTGGTTCTGCGCCAATTCCACTTGCGTCTTAGCATTGGCTGTGCGAGCACGCATAGCAAAAATATCAAGGATAAGCGATGTGCGGTCGAGGACACGCAGGCCGAGAGCTTTCTCTATATTCTGTAGTTGCTTTGCAGAGAGCTCATCGTCAAAAATCGCCAGGTCTATCGGCTCGTCAGTATCGTCACGCTGGTCGATAAAAGCACGTATCTCTTGAAGTTTGCCACTGCCTACATACGTAACGTTGCTTGGAGCATCAAGCCGCTGTGTGAAACGTGTCACACATTCCGCCCCTGCCGTTTCAGCCAGGAACTCAAGCTCGTCAAGATATTCTTTGGTCTTACGCTCGTCCTGCATCTTGGTGGTTAGCCCAACAAGTACACACCGCTCAGGACGAGGTTGGAAAGTTGTTTGTTCTTGTTTCATCGTTGTGCGTGCGAAAATACAAAAAGACACTCACAATGCCACTTAGTAGGCTATAATTTTTGTAATTTTGCCCTCAAAAGACAAGAAACAATGATATTTCAATGGAACTACACCACTCCTGAACCAGCCGACGTTGGCACAGCCACACGTCTCGCCGCAGAGTTGGCAATACACCCCGTATTGGGAAAGTTGTTGGTGGACCGCGGCATCACCGATAGTGTGGCCGCTCGCAAATTCTTTCGTCCGAAGCTCACCGACCTCCACCCGCCTATGCTAATGAACGAGATGTCAAAAGCCGTGGCGAGGCTGAGCGAAGCCATCGACAAACGAGAGCGTATCCTGGTTTACGGCGACTACGACGTAGATGGTGTCACAGCAGTGGCCTTAGTATATAAGTTTATTCGTCGCCGCTATGACAATATAGATTATTATATCCCCGACCGCTACGAAGAGGGCTATGGCATTGGCGAGAAGGGCATCGACTTCGCTGCGGAAACAGGCGTGCGTCTCATCATTGTGCTCGACTGTGGCATTAAAGCCACGCACGAGGTGGCTTATGCCAAGGAGCACGGCATTGACGTGATTATCTGCGACCACCACGTGCCCGATGCAGCGTTGCCCGATGCAGCCGCCATTCTCAACCCTAAACGCTCGGATAACACCTACCCCTACGAACACCTCTGCGGCTGCGGCGTAGGCTTTAAGTTTATGCAGGCTTTCGCTCAAGTCCGTGGCATCGCCTTTAATGAGCTCGCTTCATTGCTCGACCTCTGCGCCGTGAGCATCGCCACGGACATCGTGCCTGTTACAGATGAGAACCGCATTCTGGCTCACGCAGGCTTACACCGCCTCAACGCCTCGCCGAGCGTGGGGCTACAAGCGATTATTGAGGTGTGCGGCTTGCAAGACAAGGAACTCACCATGAGCGACATCATCTTCAAGATAGGGCCTCGCATCAATGCCTCGGGACGTGTGCAAAACGGCAGGGAATCGGTGCGGCTACTCGTTGAGGAGGACTACGAAGCCGCGCGTCGTCAAGCCGAGAGCATCAACCTTTTTAACGAGCAGCGCAAGGAACTCGACAAACAAATGACAGAGGAAGCCGTCACCGCCGTGCGCCAACAGGAAGACGGCGAAGCACACAGCGGCATCGCCATAGTAGGCAGCCAGTGGCATAAAGGTGTCATCGGCATTGTGGCCTCGCGCCTCGTTGAGCAGTTTCATAAACCTACTATCGTACTCACCGAGAACGACGGCTACGCCACGGGGTCGGCACGTAGCATAGGTGGTTTCGACGTTTACTCCGCTGTTCAGAGCTGTGAAGATTTGCTTGAGAACTTTGGCGGACATACCTACGCCGCAGGTCTGACGCTGCGCTCGGAACACGTTCCTGAGTTTCGGCGGCGTTTCTTAGAATATATCGACACACATATCTCCGAAGAGCAAGTACAAGCCACGCTTGAGGTGAGCGGATTGTTGGAACTGAGCGATGTTACGTTTAAGTTCTATCAGCAGCTCTCGCGCTTTGCACCCTATGGCCCTGGGAACGAAAAGCCTATCTTTTGCACACATAAAGTTTACGACTACGGCACGAGCCGTGTGGTGGGACGCGGACAGGAACATATCAAGCTTGAACTTGTGGGCGAAGGCAGCAGTAAGGTGGTCAATGGTATCGCTTTCGGGCAGAGTTCACAAGCGCGCTATATCAAGACGAAGCGTGCCTTCGACATCTGCTACAGCATAGAAGAGAACACATACAAGCGTGGAGAAGTACAACTACAGATAGAAGATATACGCCCACAAGAATAAGCAAAACAATATCGTAATGGAGCGGTTTCTTTCTATTCTTCGCCGCTATTGGGGCTACCCATCGTTTAGGGGCATTCAAGAAGACATTATAAAAAGCATTGCCGCGGGGCACGACACTCTGGGACTTATGCCTACGGGAGGGGGGAAGAGCATCACGTTCCAAGTTCCAGCGATGGCTATGGAGGGCGTGTGTATAGTAGTCACGCCGCTCATCGCACTGATGAAAGACCAGGTGGACAACCTCTGCAAACGTGGCATTCAAGCAGCAGCACTCCACGTGGGACAACCGCGCAGCGAGATGCTTCGCCTGCTTGACAATTGTATCCTCGGACACACAAAGTTTCTCTACGTATCGCCCGAACGTCTTGAAACCAGTCTTTTTCTCAACAAAATCAGTCGCATCAAGGTATGCCTCCTCACAGTGGATGAGGCGCATTGCATCTCGCAATGGGGTTACGATTTCCGCCCGCCGTATCTTCGTATTGCCGAGTTGCGCAAACACCTCCCCGGCGTACCCGTCCTGGCACTCACCGCAACGGCGACACCTGCTGTAGCCACCGACATAGAGCGCCGCCTGCGCCACCCAGACATAGACGAAAACGCTACCGATTTCGGCTTCCACCGCTTTTCAATGAGTTTTGCCCGACATAATCTGCGTTATGTGGTGCGTCCCACAACCGATGCCGTGGGAGAGATAGACCATATCCTTCGTAGTGTGGCAGGCTCCGCAATAATCTACACCCGTAGTCGGAAAGGCACTCAAGAACTCACAGCGAAGTTGGTTGCCTTAGGACACGAGGCGATTTACTACCACGCTGGCTTGACACCCTTAGACAAGGATATGCGCCAACGTATGTGGCTGGAAGACGATTATCGGATAATGGTGGCTACCAATGCCTTCGGCATGGGTATTGACAAGCCCGATGTGCGCCTTGTCGTCCACACCGATCTGCCCGACTGCATAGAAGCCTATTTCCAAGAGGCGGGACGCGCGGGGCGTGACGGAAAAACAGCCTACGCCGTATGCCTAAGCCAAAGCAACGACCGCAAACGCCTTGCCACAAGAATCACACAAACATATCCTGAACCCAAGTTTATTCGTAAGGTGTACGAAGACCTCGGCTCGTTTTTCCAACTCGCAGTGGGTGACGGCCTGGATGTGACGTATGAGTTCAACATCGCTCGGTTTTGTCAAAACTTCAAAGCCTATCCTACGCTTGTCGTGGGTGCATTGCAGATACTCACACAAGCAGGCTACATCAACTATCGTGAGGAAGACACAGCACGCTCACGCGTACTATTCCTTACACAGCGCGACAAACTTTACAGCCTTAACGGGCTGGCTCCGCTCACCGAGAAGATTATCTCCGCTATCCTACGCACCACAACCGGCATCTTCAGCGAATACGCCACAATCTACGAAAACGACATTGCCGAGCAGGTTGGCACAACACCGCAGGAAGTCTATACAACACTAAAAGAACTCAACCGCTCTCATATCTTAGATTATGTGCCGCGCAAGAATATGCCTTTTATTACGTTCACACGGCGGCGCGTGGAGACTAATCAACTTATCCTCCCTCCTACCATTTTAGAAGACAGGCGCAAACAAGCCACCGAGCGTGCCGACGCTATGCTACACTATACACTTGACAAACGTCAGTGCCACAGCCAGTACCTCCTGGCCTATTTCGGGGAAACACAGAGCGAACCTTGCGGTCACTGCGATGTTTGTTTGTCGTTCAAGAAACATCGCCACACCGACACGCTGGAAAAGAAGATGCTGGAACTATTGCAAAAAACAGGACCTGTTTGTCCAGAAAAGCTGCGCGTTCCCAACTACGATGCAGCCGCGCATCGCGCCGCCATTCGCTCGCTTATGGGAGAGGAGCGCATAGCACTTAAGGATGGTAAGTTTTACCTTAAGGAGTGTGCTATGAATGAATAAGCTTCGTTAGCTCTTGGTCGCCACTCGAAATCTTTTCACGCCTCAAAGAATCCGAATGAAAATAGCCCAAGCGCATTTCAAAACTGTTGTTAGCCCCTTAACTAATCGTTATCACCGTCTGCACACTTATGTCGTGGGCATTATGCGGCACAGTTTCTACCAACTGAAAAGGAAAGGCATATCCTATCAATCGGGCACGCACACCGGGGCGTGCGAGCAGTCGGTCGTAGTAGCCACGTCCCCTACCCAACCGATGCCCCTCAGCATCAAACGCCACACCTGGCACAACAATTAGATCTAACACCGAGAGGTCTGTCAGCACCTTGCCCGCAGGCTCACTTATACCGAAAGCACCGGCACACAAGTCGGCCTCGCTTTCGTATTGCCTAACCTCTATCTCCTGTCCCACAACGGCAGGGAGATAAAGGTGTTTTTGTGGCGCATACTTACGCAACAAGCCAAACGTATCAGGCTCGTCGGGTAGCGAAGCAAACATCAATATGTGTGGTGCTTGCTTAAACCACGGATGACTTTCAAGAGCAATTGCGAGCCGGGCGGACCATGAGTCTAATTGCTCCGTAGCGCAACGATGTTTCAACTCGCGTATCGTGCGGCGCAAAGAAGTCTTATCCATACATATCAAAGAGGAAAGGCCTTGCCACTACTAATGATTTCTATCGCCCGTGCCACAGCGGGGTCTTTACTGTTGGCATAGCGCACAGCGTCTTGTGTATCGAAGAGGTCGCTCACGATACCGCTCACTAAGTATTGCAACAAAAGCGAGCGGCTACGTGCCACATCGGCAGGTTTATCTTTAAGTTCTTCCTTTTCTGCGTACGACACAAAAAGACTTGTTAGCGGCTGTGTAGTAAGATAACGGAGTAGCTCGTCGGCATTCTTAAAGGCTGCAAACTCACGGCGATGGGAGTCAACATAATAGAAAGCGAATTTATTTGTCAGCCCGCGCATCACTGCTTCGCGCAAATAGGGAGTAAAGGCTGTAGTGTCGCGCGGCGTGAAGATTTCCGGAATAATGCCTCCGCCGCCATATACTATACGTCCGCCCACCGTCTTATACTTCTCTTCGCTGTGATGGATAGAGTCGGGCGAATAGTATTCTCCGGAAACTTCGCGAAGCACGAGGTCTTTTTCGTAGTCCTCCTCGTCGCCTGGCGTATAAGGTTTCTGCACACAACGACCCGAAGGCGTATAATAACGCGCCTTCGTTAAGCGTATCATCGAGCCATCGTTGAACTCTATTGGCACCTGCACAAGTCCTTTACCAAATGTGCGGCGGCCTATAATTGTAGCACGGTCGTTGTCTTGCAGCGCCCCGGCTAAAATTTCGCTGGCCGAAGCCGACGTTTCATCTACCAACACCACCAGCGGCAGTGTCTGATAGCCGCCGCGCCCATCACTCTTATAGTCTTCGCGCGGCATCGTACGCCCCTGCGTATATACGATAAGACGGTTCTTTGGCAAGAACTCATTGGCTATTTGTACTGCGGGAGCCATATAGCCGCCGAAATTTCCTCGTAGATCGATGATAAGGCTCTTCATACCATCCTTTCGCAACGTGGCCATTGCTGTAAGGAACTCGCGATACGTGGTTTCGGAGAAATTTCCCACGCGCAGGTAGGCGGTCTCTTTATCTATCATATACGCGGCATCTACACTTTCCAACGGCACATCGCCGCGTGTGATTGTTATCGTTCGCTCCCGTTGCTCCAACGGACGCCACACGGTAAGTTCCACCGTGGTGCCTTTTTGTCCTTTGAGCAAGGCCATCGTGGTGTCGTTGTTCACACACTCGCCCACGTATGGTCGGCCATCTATTGCCACGATGCGGTCGCCGGCTTTTAGGCCTGCACGGTACGAGGGGCCTTTCTCTATCACACGCACTATGCACACCGTATCGTCGGGGATAGTGAAGCGCACGCCGATGCCACTGAAACTACCTTTCAAACCTTGCATAGAAGTCTCTGCGTCACGGCCACTGATATATGTACTGTGCGGGTCGAGCTCCTGTAGGATTTTTGGTATGGCTTTTTCCACAAGGTCGGCTATATCGACAGTGTCAACATAATAGTCGTCAACAAGGTGAAGCAGGTCGTTTATCTTATTGCCCGACGAGGCATACACGCCTATCTTGTTTCCGGCAAAGTGGTTAGCATAAAAACTACCGATGAGTATGCCTACTACTACGCCTACCGCCACCATAAGCGGCACAAATCTATTGTTTCGTTGGTTCATTGTTCAATTTCTTGTGGTTTTGGACTGCTTTCAAGCGGGAGGCACACTACTTCTATCCCTGCACGCTCCAGGAGTTCGCGCCCGTCGTGCAAGCGATACTCCTGCGCATAGACCACGCGCCGTATGCCGGCTTGGATGATAAGTTTTGCACACTCTATACACGGTGCATCGGTGACATAGAGCGTGGAACCGTTGCTGTTGTTACCCGAACGTGCTATCTTTGTTATGGCATTGGCCTCGGCGTGGAGTACGTAGGGCTTCGTTTGCCCCTGCTCATCCTCACACACGTTCTCAAAGCCGCTGGGCGTGCCGTTATAGCCATCGCTGATAATCATTTTGTCTTTCACTATCAGTGCCCCTACCTGCCTACGCTGGCAATAGGAGTTTTCGCCCCAGATACGTGCCATACGCAAGTAGCGAAGGTCAAGAAGACGTGCCTTATCCATTGTTTTCGTGGTTTATTCTATAATTCCGTCTCTGCGCATCAAGGCCTCTATTGTGGGGTCTTGCCCGCGAAAGAGACGATAGAGCTCTGACGGGTGGCGTGTGCCGCCTTGCGAGAGGATAGTCTGGCGGAAGCGACAGGCTGTTTCGCGATTGAAAATGCCTTCTTCCTTGAATGCTGCAAAGGCATCGGCATCAAGCACCTCTGCCCATTTATAACTATAGTAGCCCGCGCTGTAGCCGCCTGTCATTATGTGGCCGAACTGTACGCTCATACAACAACCGTCGGGCGGTATGAGCTGGCCGGTACGTTGCCAAGCGGTGTGTTCGATGGCTGTTATGGCCGACAATTCGCTGCCCCCCGGCACGAAAGGCGTTTCGCGGTCGTACCAAGCCATATCCAACAAGCCAAACGACACCTGGCGCATACAAGCATACGCCACACCGAAATTGCGGCTGTCCTTGATACGCTGAAGGAGCTCGGCGGGGAGTGCCTCACCCGTTTGGTAGTGGTGGGCAAAGCTGTTGAGGAAATCGGCCTCCACGGCGTAGTTCTCCATAAACTGCGAGGGTAGTTCCACAAAGTCCCAATACACGTTCGTGCCGCTTAGCGAGGCATAGCGCGTACTGGCACAGATGCCGTGGAGGGCGTGGCCGAACTCGTGGAGCAAGGTTTCCACCTCGCCGAGCGTGAGCAACGCGGGTTTGTCGGCTGTGGGAGGAGTGAAGTTGGTCACTACGGCCACTTGGGGACGGTGGTCGCCGCGCTCATCGGTGTATTGCTCGCGATAGGATGTCATCCAAGCCCCGCTGTGCTTGCCTTCGCGAGGGAAGGGGTCGTAGTAAAACACTGCCAGGAATTTCCCGTCGCTATCAAACACGTCGTAGGCTTCTACGTCGGGATGATAAACGGGTATGGCGGCGTTACGCTTGAGTGTGATGCCATAGAGCGTCTCGGCTAAGCCGAATACGCCGCGCTTCACGTGCGAGAGTTCAAAATACGGGCGCAACATCTCGGGGTCGAGGTCATAGCGTTCCTTCTTCAACGCACGGCTGTAGTAGGCATAGTCCCACGGCTGTAGCTGAAAGTCGCTGCCGAGTGTCTGCTGCGCGTATTGTTGCAGCGCATGGAGTTCGTTTGCGGCGGCGGTGTGGTAACCGGCTATCAAACTGTCAAGCAGGCCATACACCGCCTGCGGCGTGGCGGCCATACGTCGTGAGAGCGCAAAGGCGGCGTGGTTCTTATAGCCGAGCAACTGGGCTCGCTCCAAACGTAGGTTGACCAGTTGGACGACGAGGGCGACGTTGCTTGTATCGCCGCTATGCGTACACTGCGTTTGATAGGCCATATAAAAACGCTCTCGCAAGTCGCGCCGCGCGCTGTACATCATAAAGGGGCCGTAACTCGGGGCCTGAAGTGTGAACAACCAGCCCGTCCGACCTTTCTTCGCCGCAGCCTCGGCGGCACGTGTCTTTACATCGTCGGGCAGGCCGTCCAAATCGTCCGCACCGAGAAGCATCTCAAAGGCGTTCGTTTCCTTGAGATGGTTTTGCGAGAAACGCATTGTCAGCGTGGCCAACTCTTCGTTGATGGCTCTGAGACGCGACTTCTGCTCGTCGTTGAGCAATGCGCCGGCACGCACATAGCCTTCGTAGGTTTCTTTCAGCAGCATCGCGTCCTCGGTGTTGAGCACCGGTTGTGCGTCATAGACGGCTTTGACGCGCTGAAACACTCGCGGGTCAAGCGCGAGGGTGGTGTGATGGCGCGCCACGAGGGGCGACATACGCTCGCAGAGTTCATCAATGGCTTCGTTCGTATTGGCACTAAAGAGATTGGCAAGCACGGTATCCGCCTCTTGCAGCAACTGTCCGCTACGCTCTAAGGCTACGATGGTATTCTCAAACGTGGGTGGCTCGGTGTTCTCTGCAATACGCTCCACCTCCTCGCGATGTTCCTCCATACCGCGCATTATGGCTTCCTCAAGAAAAACGGGCGTTATCTGGTGGAACGGAAACGTGGCGTGGGGCGTAGGGAGTGGAGTAAAGAATGGATTATTGAGGGTGTTCATAGAGCGCGTTAGGTTTTTGCCTACAACAACGAGGCGAGGTGTTTATTGGCTGTTGAGCAACAGTTGTATCTCCTCAAACTCTTTGCCGAGGTTGAGGTTGAGATAGATTTTATAGAGCAGCGGAGCCCATCGCTCATGCTCTTCGGGGGCTAAGGTGCGGAAGCGTTCCATATAGCCACGCGCTTGGGTGTAGAACTCTGTCTGACGTTGCTTGGCCGAGGTATAAAGAGGCGAGCGTGTCTGACGTGGGAGTACCACTTTTTCGGCCTGGTCGACGCTGTTATACCCGAGGATATAATAGCCCTCGGTAGCGGTGGTATCTACGGCGATGAGGCGTTCGGCGGCAATCACGCTCTCGTCTAAGCGTCCCAACTTAAAGAGCGACAGGGCGCGGCACTGTAGGTAATAGCGGTTTAACGGGTCGCGCGAGAGGAGTGTGTCGGCCAGGGCGATAGCCGCCTCATAGTCGCCGTTGTCGCTGTAGCGGTTGGCTAATATGGCAAAGTAGTCTAAACGGCTGGGCTGCTCGCAGAGACCTTGTTCCACCAGGGCATAATAGGCCACGGTGTCGCTACGCCCTCGGGCGGCGGTGATGAGCATATCCAATACCTGGTTGTGGAGTACGCTGTCGGAGAGCAACACGTCGGCACGCTGCGGCATCTCGCCAAACTCTCCGAGTTCGTACATAGAACGGAAGTCAAGGTAGATGTCGTCAAAATAGCCTTTCTGTTGCACGAGCGTGCTGTCGGGGCCGTAGGCGGGATGGAGCGGGAGGTTGAAACGTAGGTTGAAGTACTTCCGTGCGAGTTTATACTGCCGTTTGGCGTAGTGGAAACGTGCTGCCGCGCTGAGGTTAGGATAGGAGCGCAGGAGTATGGCGCGGTGCTGATGTCGATATACCGTGGCTCTCGCTCCTTTACTATTTAAGGTATCTGCGCTATTGGCTTGCAGGAGTCGTTGCTCGGCGGTGTCGCAGCGGAGGACAAACTGGCAGAGGTCGTAGTGGGCGGAAAAGAACTGCGCGGTGTCTATCTGCTGTTTCAGATAGAGTTTCTCGTTGAATGTCTCGCATATCAACATCTCTGCCTCCACGCCGTAGGCATAGAGACGGGGGTCGCGGTTATAGGCGGTGTCGGCAAGTAGCTTGTTGACCGTCGCCAAGGCATCCGCTCCCTTCTTGGCTTTGAGAGCGGTGCGTATGGGCTTATAGGCTTTCTTGGCGGAAAGCGGTTTCTGCCCCGCTGCGGCGAGGCAGGAAAGCATAAGGAGGAGCGTTAGATATCTTCGCAAATCGGGGAAGGGTAAAGGGTGGAGCGTTCAAATTGCAAAAGTTTTTCAATGCATAAGTATGTGCCGTTGTGTGCCTCAAGAACTTACGCATTGAAAAACTTCAACGTATCTTTCAGCGTTACTATTCGAGCAGTTTGCCTATCTCGTCGTACTTTTTCTGGTACTCGTCGGCTGCGTCTTTGTTGTCAAGGTTTTCGTAAACAATACGCATGTGGTTGTACACACGTTGCAAGCGACGCGCCCAGAGGTCGGGCTGGTCGGGGGCGGACTCACGCGCTTTCTCTAAGTAGTCGCACGCCTGCTGATAGATGCCCTGAATGGTGCGTGTCTCAGCCATAAAAGCGTCTTTGGTGTCGTTGTTGTAATAGCCGCGATTGAAGTGGTCGAACTCGTGGTTGTCGGTGCGGTCTGCTATCTCGTTGTAGAACGTTGTACCCATGTTGATATAGGCAAGCGTGTAGGTGGGGTCGAGTTCTATGCTCTTACGATACGAGGTGCGTGCGGCTTCGATGTCGTTGAGCATGTCGCTCTCCACACAGCCTTTCATAAACCAGGCCTTGGCATTGTTGGGATATTTTGCCACGAGGTCGTTGACCATAGCCACGGCTTTGTCTTTCTGTTGTGTGGCGGAGTAATGAGCGATTAGCTCGTTGAAGAAGCCTTCCTCGCCCTCGATGGTAGCGGCATCAATAAGTGTCTGTTCCCACTTGGCGCTGTCGCCCTGAGCGAGGTATGCGCCTGCCAGTGCCACGTAGATGTCGTGGTTGTTGTAGTGGTCCTGCAATGCTGCGGGGGCGTTAGCATAAAGACCCGCCCAGTTCTTTCCCTCGTAATAGAGCATACAGAGGTTGTAGCGCGTCTGTGCATAATTGCTGTGGTTCGCCTGCAAGAGGGAGTCGCGAACGGCCTCGCTGAAAGCGGGGTTTTGCGGATAGTCCACGTATTTCTGGAAATACTCTAAGGCTTTGTCTTTGTTGCCATTGGCATAGCAGAACATCGCGCTGTAGTTGTAGAAATCGACCATAGCGAGGAGGCGGTTTTGCGTGTCTTGCGCCACGTTCTTATCAAACTTCACGGGTTTGCCCTTGGCATCTACGCCTTGTGTGGCCTGAAAGCTCTTGGTGTAGTAGCCCACGGCGCGATCAACGCCGGTGCAGAACGTGAGCGTGTCGAACGGCATATTCTGCGAAGCCTTTATCAGTTCGGGCGAGAAGTTCATTATCTGCACCTGGCCGGCTTTGTTATAGATTTCCTGGAACTTGGTGGTCTTGGGGTTTTCCAACGCTTGGTCGCACAGCGCGGCGGCCTCGCCGAGTTGCCCTTTCTCTATTAGCTCGTCGATTTTGTAGAGCGCGGAGTTTTGTGCGCTGGCAGCAAGGGTCACGAAAGCCAGTGCCAGCAGGGAGAGTGTCTTTTTCATAGTGGTTAGGATTTACATTGTTTGCTACTTACGCCTGAGCGTCGTCGGGGAAGAGTGTGGGTTCTTGGAAACTACCGTCGGCGGGTTGTGGTGTGTCGCTGGCGGGGAGTTCTGCGGACGGAGCGTATTCGGTGTCTTCCTCGGGTTCTTCTTCACGCCCGACGGGACACACGCTGCTGATACTGTCGCCGCGCTTTTCGAGGTTGATGACGCGCACGCCCTGTGTGTTGCGCCCCGACACACGGATGTCGTCGACGTGCATACGCAGTGCTATGCCGCTCTTGTTGATAATCATAAGGTCTATCTCGTCTATCACCACGCGTATAGACACTACCTTGCCCGTGCGCTCGGTGACACGGAGGGTGATAACGCCCTTGCCGCCACGGTGGGTGACGCGATAGTCCTCCACGCTGCTACGCTTGCCGTAGCCGTGCTCGCTGACGATAAGGATGGTTTCGCGCTCGGGATGGTTGACGGCTATCATACCTACTATGGCGTCCTCGCCGTCGTCGTCAAGACGCATAGCGCGTACGCCGGTGCTCACACGTCCCATATTGCGTACCTGGCTCTCGTGGAAACGTATGGCGCGGCCATTGCGGTTGGCCAGCACGAGTTCGTTATCGCCGTTGGTTAGGATAACACTTACCACCTCGTCGTCGGGTCGTATGTTGATGGCACGAATGCCGTTAGCGCGCGGACGGGCGTAGTTGGTTAGACACGTCTTTTTCACCAGCCCGAGCTTCGTGGCGAAACATACGTAGTGCGTCTGGCAGAAGTCGGGGTCGGAGAGCTTGCGTATCTGCAAGCAGGCACTGATGCTGTCGCCGGGTTCTATTTGCAGCACGTTTTGTATGGCGCGTCCCTTGGAGGTCTTGTTGCCCTCGGGTATGTCGTACACCTTGAGCCAGTAGCAACGCCCGCGCGACGTGAAGAAGAGCATCGTGTTGTGCATCGTGGCGTGGTAGAGATGTTCTATGAAATCGCCGTCGCGCGACGAGCTGCCACGGCTGCCCATCCCGCCGCGTGCCTGCTGACGGTACTCGGAGAGCGGGGTGCGCTTGATGTAGCCGAGGTGGGAAAGGGTTATCACCACTTCGTCGTCGGCATAGAAATCTTCGGGGTTGAACTCTTCAGCACTGAGCATTATCTCGCTGCGGCGCGCATCGCCGTATTTTTCTTTCACCTCTAAGAGGTCGTCTTTCATCACTTGGCGGCAGACGTTCTCGTCGGAGAGGATGCTGTTGTAGAAGGCTATCTTCTGCTCGAGCTCTTCGTATTCCTGATGTAGTTTCTCCTGTTGCAGCCCGGTGAGTTGCGCCAAGCGCATATCTACGATGGCTTTGGCCTGCACCTCGTCGAAGCCGAAACGCTCCATCAGGCGTTCCTGTGCTTCCTGGGGCGTGCGCGAGGAGCGTATGATGCGCACCACCTCGTCGATGTTGTCGCTCGCGATGATCAGAGCGTCGAGAATGTGGGCGCGCTCCTGTGCTTTTCGGAGGTCGTATTTTGTGCGTCGTATGGTAACCTCATGGCGGTGCTCCACAAAGTTGGCTATGCAGTCGCGCAGCGTCAGGAGTTTGGGACGACCGTGTACCAGTGCTATGCAGTTCACGCTGAAACTGGTTTGCAGGGCTGTCATCTTGAAGAGGCGGTTGAGCACCACGCCGGAGTTGGCATCGCGCTTCACGTCAACCACGATACGCAAACCCTCGCGGTCGCTCTCGTCGTTGATGTTGGAAATGCCGTCGATCTTCTTTTCTCCCACGAGGGTGGCGACGTGTTTGATTAGCTCGGCCTTGTTTACGCCGTAGGGTATCTCGGTGACAATGATTTTGTCGTGCGTCGGGGTGTTTTCTATCTCGGTCTTGGCTCTCAGGACGATGCGTCCGCGCCCCGTCTCGTAGGCATCGCGCACACCCTGCATACCCATAATGTAGGCCCCGGTGGGGAAGTCGGGGGCTTTGACGTACTGCATCAGCCCGGCCACGTCAATCGCGGGATTGTCGATATACGCCACGCAGCCGTCAATAACCTCTGAAAGGTTGTGGGTGGGTATGTTGGTGGCCATTCCGACGGCTATGCCGCTGGCTCCGTTGACCAACAGGTTGGGTATGCGCGTCGGCATCACGGTGGGCTCGGTGAGTGTGTCGTCGAAGTTGTTTTGCATATCGACGGTCTCCTTTTCAATGTCTTGCATCATTGCTTCGCCGAGCAACGAGAGGCGTGCCTCGGTGTAACGCATCGCTGCGGCACTGTCGCCATCCATAGAGCCGAAGTTGCCTTGTCCGTCAACGAGCGTGTAGCGCATATTCCAATCCTGCGCCATACGCACCAGTGCGCCGTAAACACTGCTATCGCCGTGCGGGTGGTACTTACCGAGCACCTCTCCGACGATACGTGCACTCTTTTTCGTGGGTTTGTCGTGTGTGTTTCCGATTTGGTCCATTCCGTAGAGTATGCGGCGATGAACGGGCTTGAAGCCGTCGCGCACATCGGGCAAGGCGCGTGCCACTATTACGGACATAGAGTAGTCAATATACGAAGAACGCATTTCCTCCTCGATATTGACGTTGATAATTCTGTCGTCTAAAGCCATTATGTTAGGATTAGTTTTGCTATTGGTCGGGATAGTGTCGCTGAAAAGCGCACAAAAGTACGAAATAAAACTGAATTAGAACCGTTTTTCAGCCGCTATGTTTTGGAAATAAGGGGTTTTGCAATGATTTTTAAGCATTTTTGTCGGAATTAAATGTCGGTTAAGAATTGACTATGTGGGATGAATTCCTCGCTCTTCCCCACCCTTTTTCTACATAGTCCGAGAAAGAATTCAAAGTGTGACTATACTTATAAAAATATAGTTTATGTTTATAAAAATATAGCCTATATTTTTTAGAATATAGGCTATATTTGAATAATTGCTCGGACTATGTAGGAAATTGGTCGGACTATGTAGGAAATTGCTCGGACTATGTAGGAAATTGCTCGGACTATGTAGGAAATTGCTCGGACTTGGTGATTTATTTTTACGGAGGCGATTTTTCCGGGTGGCTTTGGGGATGTTATGTTGTGGGTTTATGTTTTTCAGCGTTGCGGTTCTGTCAGCCTTTGTCCGCAGCAATAGCGCGCGGCGATGTGACGGTCGTCGCCTATATAGACAAATCGCTCGAGACGTTGGAGCGGTGTGTAGCTGTTGTCGATGAGTAGTTCGCTGTCGTCAATGACTAAGGCATCGAAGTCGTAGCCCGGCTCGAAGCTGCCCACGTTGCCGAAGAATTGTCCGGCTGACTTTGTGGCCATCCAGAATGCCTCGGCGAGGGTGAGCGGTCGGCACGTCTTGTCGCGCTGATAGTGCATTTTGCTTACCTGAATGGCATAGACCATCATACGGAAGAGGCTAAAATCGTGTCCTGCGCTGACGTCGCTACCAAGGGCCACGTTGATGCCTTTCTGGAGCATGCGGCGCACGGGTGCGAGGCCGGAGGCTACGTTAAAGTTCGACGTGGGGCAATGTGCCACCATCACGCCACACTGTCGCAGCAGTTCGAGTTCTTCGTCGTTGCTCCACACGCAGTGGGCCATAATGGTAGGTGTTTGTCCGAGCAGTCCGTAGCGGCGATAGGCATCGGCATAGCAAAGGCTCTCGGGCTCGAGTTGGCGAACGAGGGCTATCTCGGAAAGATTTTCCGAGAGATGCGACTGTACGGGCAGGTTGTAGCGGCGTGCCATTTCTCCGCAGGCGTGCAGGAGTTGGGGCGTGCAGGATGGTATGAAGCGTGGGGTAACGATGGGGCGCACGCGTGAGGCGTCGTGGCCGTACTGGCGCATCAGTTCTTCGTGTGCCGCGAGGGCCTCGCCGGGTGTTTCCTGTAGGTCGTCGGGGCAACGGCTGTCCATATTCACTTTTCCCACATACGCTGCCATCCCGGCCTCGTCGAGGAGACGCATCAGCAGGAGCGTACTGTGCAGGTGTACGGAGGCGAAAGCCACTACGCGCATTGTGCCGTGTCGCCACAGGGTGTGGACAAAGTGGCGATACATACGCTCGGCATACGACGTGTCGACGTATTTCTGCTCCTCGGGAAAGGTGTAGTGTTGCAGCCACGGCAAAAGCTCCTGATCCATAGCAATGCCCTGGTTGCGTATTTGCGAGGCGTGAACGTGCATATCGTTCATCGCGGGGATGAGGAGGCTATTGCCGAGGTCGGTAACGGGGCTGTGCTGATATTCTTCGGGCAGGGTTTGATACACGCCCTCCACCTTACCGCCGGCGACTACGATATATCCGCTTTCTACCACCTGGAAACGTGTGCTCTCGGGCGTAAAGATGATATTGGCGCGTAAAATTTGCATCGGGTCGGCGGGAGGGGTAATGGCGTCGGCTACTCAAAGTGGCTATATACGCAGCGCAATAGCGGTGCGCCGTCGCCCGTGCCGCCGCTAAGCAAAACGGCGCTGAGGCTCAAGGCACTGCGCAGACGCGTAAGCACCTTATTGGTAGAGTAGTACTGTGAGACGGTGGTATATTCGGCATCGACGGGTACGATGGCCACGCTGTTCCATTCGGGGTGGGCGGCATCATAGGCGGCGAGTTTGTCGGTGCGCTCGGCGGGGGTGTCGGTATCGACGATGCCGGCGCCCGTCTCGCGTTTGTTTTGAAGGTATTTCACTAAGCGCGCTATGTTGCTGAAGCTATAGGCTCCGTTGTCGTAGGTGGCCATAAACGACGATACTTCATCGGGCAATTTGCCGTTTTCGAAGAATGTGGTTCTGTCGGCGACGGGTAGGAGCAGAATGGTGGTGGGCGGTTGCAGGATGTTTTGCAGTGCGCCATCGCCGTCGAGGTTGTAGCAGCTGAGAATAAGCTGTGCGCTATTGAGGGAGTCGGTGGCGTGCTCGCCGCCGAGGATATCGTCGATGGGCAGAACGGCGGTGGTGTGGACACCGGCGGGTGCCACCAGGGCGGTATAGGGGTTGGCCGCTGTGAGGAGGTCGTCGGACACGTCGGTGGTGATAACGGTGTTTTGCAACACCTCCTCGGTGGCGGACAAACGGGTCATTCCGACGAGCGTGGTGTCGTTGCCGGCGGTGGTGAGGGAATGGTAAGAGTAATAAACGTCGAGCGTGCTAAATTCTACGTTGAGCATACTGCCCACGCCGCCTGTGTGCTCTACGTAGAGGCCTGGACAGACGTTGTGAATGAAGTTGTAGGACGACGTAAAGTAACTGGGATTGTCGTAGTACGCGCGCAGTATGCCGGCGCCGTATTCGCTGGGGAGGCGGAGGGTTACGACACGGTAGTAGTTGGAGGAGACGGTGCTATTGGCATTTGCCGGGTCGACGATGCTATATGCGGTGCGTATGTCGAGGCGTGATGTCTCGTCGAGGTAGTCGGCGGGGTTGATGTCGCTGTAGTAGGTAGTGCCTTCCTCCATTATATTTGTTCGGCTGAGTTCTCTGATACGCACGTTAATGGGTGCGAGCGAGTCGCCGAAGTAGGTGGTGAAGTACATACGCAGCTGGCACGAGTCGCAGACTGGCAGCCCGTCGTCGTCGCTGACTACGTCGGCGGCCTCGGGCTGTGCGTAGTCTTCTATCGGGCGAAACTGTGCCAGGAAGCTGCTGCGTGTACGTGTGCCGAGGGCGGGATTGACAACACAACCCAAGTAGCAACGCGAGGTGTTGACGTAGATGCTACCCGTGGGGGCGCTCTGTGTGGGAACGCTGAATATGGCGGTGCTTGTGGTGACATTGTCGCCTTGCGGCATCACTTCAAAGCCTGCACTGTCGGTAGTGTCGTCGCAGGCGGAAAGGGCGAGGAGCAGGAATGCTGCGGCGGAGAGAAGTTTCTTCATATCAAGGTGTGTACAAAAAAGCAACGCGTAGCCGCTCTTGGGCAAACGCGCTGCAAATATAGCGACTTTTGACAAAACTGATGCGTCAAAGGATTTTATCAAAGAAAGTTGTGTACGTTTCGCGCAGCTTTTTGATGTCTTTAATACGCAGAACGGGCTTGCCGGCTTGTTCGGCCTCTGCGACGAGGTCGGTCATCGCTCCGCCGACGGCCTGTACCACAGCGTCGCTGTAGGAGAGTGCGAGGCGTATGGGCGCATCGGGTGAGCTGAGATCTACACCGCGGTCGCGTATCTCGTCGAAGTCCAAACCGCGATGGGCTAAGCATGCCTCAAAGTCGGCCTGTGGCGGCAGTTTGGGGCGCACGGCATCGAGTTGGAACACCACCTTAGAGCGCATATACGCCGGCTCGTCGCGATAGGCGGTCTTCATCAGCACGGGGGCAAGGCTCGCCGCCCAGCCTTGGCACACGATGAGGTCGGGCACCCAGAAGAGTTTGTTCACTGTTTCTATCACGCCACGTGCAAAAAACACGGCACGCTGCAAGTTGTCGGGGTATTCCGCGCCCTGCTCATCGGTGAGCAAGCCGCGTCCCTTGAAGAAATCGTCGTTATCGATGAAGTACACTTGCATACGCGACTGCGGCACGCTGGCCACCTTGATGACAAGCGGGTGGTCGGACTCGTTGATGATGATGTTGATGCCTGAAAGACGTATTACTTCGTGAAGCTGGTTTCGACGCTCGTTTATCACTCCCCATCGCGGCATAAAAATGCGCGTCTCGCATCCCTCGGTCTGAATAGCCTGCGGCAGATTGCGGTTGATGTATGCCATTTGTGTTGCATCGGTGTAAGGCAACATTTCTTGGCTAATAAATAATACTTTCTTCGCTTTCATTGAAAATCCATTTGTGTGAGGGAATACCCATTTCTTTAACGCTGCAAATATAACGACTTTTGAAAAAACTGACAATAATATATAGCAAAAACGAACAAAACGCGGCAAAAAAATATCAATTTGCGCACTATATAGGTGCATTCTTTTGATAAATTGTACTTTTGTGCGAAATTCAGGTTAAGTAGGTGGAAAACGGCCGGTGAATACCGTGCCGGGAAGAACCAACTTTGTTAAAGATGATTATTGTAAATACCGTCAGCGATTTGCGCGCTTCTCTCGCTTCTGCGCGGGACGGGGGCAAACTTATCGGATTAGTGCCCACGATGGGTGCGCTGCACGAGGGACACGCCTCGCTGGTTCGCCGCTGTGTAGCAGAAAATGATGTCTGCGTGGTAAGCGTATTTGTTAATCCCACACAATTTAACGACAAGAACGACCTATTGTCCTACCCCCGCGACCTTGATGCCGACTGCCGCCTACTTAGCGACATCGGTGCCCACATCGTGTTCGCCCCAACAGTGGAGGAGGTGTATCCCGAGCCCGACGAGCGAAGGTTTAGCTACCCACCCATCGACACGGTGATGGAAGGCGCGAAACGCCCGGGCCATTTCAACGGTGTGTGTCAGGTGGTAAGCAAACTTTTCTACTTCGTGGAGCCGCAACGTGCCTATTTCGGCGAGAAGGATTTTCAGCAAATCGCCGTGGTAAGGGCGATGACCGCCGACCTGCGCCTCCCGGTGGAGATAATAGCGTGTCCCATCGTGCGCGAGCCGAGCGGGCTGGCACTGAGCAGCCGCAACCAACTGCTGACACCGCAGGAGCGCGAGACGGCAACAACCATCGCGCGGACACTCGTCGAGAGCACCCTATGGGCTAAGACACTAAGTGTGGCAGAGGTGCACGACCGCGTGGTTGCTACGCTCGATGCTACAGACGGCTTGCGTACAGAGTATTTCCAGATTGTGGATGGCGACACGCTTCAACCCGTCAGCCGCTGGACGCAGAGCCATAGCATTGTCGGCTGCATCACCGTCTATTGCGGCGAAAGGCCTGTAAGGTTGATTGACAACATACGATACAAATAAACTATGCTACTAAGTATTCTCAAATCTAAGATACACTGCGCCACCGTCACCGAAGCCAATCTGCATTATATGGGTAGCATCACAATAGACGGCGCACTGATGGATGCTGTGGGGCTTTACGATGGCGAGCATGTACACGTAACAAATAACTGCAACGGTGCACGCATTGAAACCTATGTGATACGCGGCGAGGCGGGGAGCGGACAAATATGCCTCAATGGTGCTGCGGCACGTCAGTTCCAAGTGGGCGATGAGGTAATCATTATGAGCTACGCCCTGCTCACACCCGACGAAGCCAAGGCACACAAGGCTCGCGTGGTGTTCCCCGATGAGCAAAATAAATTGTAGGTGCGTTCTTTCCACGGTTTGGTTTTACATTGGCGGCTTCTTAACCTTGCGTCATCTCTTCGCTGCATCGCCTCATGGCTGGCCTTTATGTTCATATACCGTTTTGTGCGAGCCGTTGCATATACTGCGATTTTTGTAGCAGCACGTGGGGCGTTGACGTGCAGCAAGCGTACACAAAAGCCCTGACCCACGAACTGCAGGCGCGAAGCGGTGAAGCACGCGGCAAGGAGATTGCCACAATATATCTTGGTGGCGGCACGCCGTCCGTGCTTCCTGATGATTTGTTGGAACATATCGTAAACGGTGTGCGGCAATACTTTACCATAAGTCCAAACGCCGAAATCACTCTCGAAGCCAACCCCGACGACATTACGAGGGAGCGCGTGCGAAATTGGCTACAGATGGGTTTTAACCGGTTGAGCATCGGCATACAGTCGCTCAACGATGACGTGCTGCGATGGCTCCATCGTCGCCACACCGCCGGGAAGGCTTGCCGGGCGGTTGAGAACGCATACGAAGCAGGGATGCGACACATCAGCATAGATTTGATGTACGGACTGCCCTCGCTGGACATTACGCAATGGGAGGCTACACTCACAAGGGGGCTTTCGCTCCCGGTGGAACACCTTTCTGCCTATTGCCTAACACTGGAAGACGGCACGGCGATGGCTACGATGGTGGAGCACGGCGAGGCACTCCTACCCTCCGACGAAGAGTGTGAAGCCCAATACCGACTATTGGTGGAGAAAACCAAAGCGGCGGGGTTTGAACACTATGAGATCTCAAACTTTGCTCGCCCCGGCCACCACAGTCGCCACAACAGTGGCTACTGGGACGGCACGCCTTACATTGGCCTCGGAGCCGGAGCGCACTCCTACGACGGGCGGACGCGCCGTGCTAACACGTGTGATATTAAAGCCTACATTCGTCGGGGCGGCATGGCTCCTGTACAAACGGAAAGACTAACCACCTCGGAGCGGATGAACGAAATGATATTCCTTAGCCTACGCACGCGCCACGGCCTCGACTTACAAGCGTTCGAACAACGATATGGCGAGGAAATGCGCGAAGCCCTTTGCGCCCAAGCCCAGAGCCACCTCGCTGCGGGGCGTTTGGAGCGTAGGGAGGAGCATATAAGACTCACCGAGAGAGGCATCTTTGTGTCAGACGATGTGATATCCGACCTCCTCGTAGGGGTATAAACAAAAAGGGAAGCCCGTGTGGACATTCCCTTTTCTCTTGAAAAATAGTTTGTACGGACTTAGCCGAGTACTTCCTGAATAAAAGCTTCCATTTCGGGTGTACGACGCTCCACGGCCTGCACCAGGGCAAACTGGTTGCGCGCACGCACGAGGTTGTGCTCGGGGTATTTGATGCCGAAATAGGTGTCGCCGTTGATATAGTCGGCCAGGAAACGCACGAGCTGCATATAGGGGAAGAGCAACGCTGCGTAGGGCAGGTTTTCTATTTCTATTGGCGTAAGGAACGTGGCGGCCTTGAGGTAGCCTTTGGTGAAGGCTTTGAAAATGTCCATACGGAAGTCCACCTTGTCGTATTCGGGGCTGTCCTCAGCCACGGGGTTGGCGGCACTGCGCAGGTAGTCGCCGAAGTCGGAGAAGATAAACGAAGGCATCACGGTGTCGAGGTCGATGACGCACAGCACGGAGCCGTCTTGGTCGAAGAGGATGTTATCCACCTTTGTGTCGCAGTGGCAGATGCGCTTAGGCAGTTTACCCTCGCGGTAGAGGCGTTCGCTCTTTGCCATCACGTCGGCGCGTTTGTCTATCTCGCCGAGCAGGTCCTGCACCTCGGCCACACGGCCTTTAGGGTTGGCTGCCACAGCATCTTTGAGTTGCTGCAAGCGGAACTCTATGTTGTGGAAGTCCTTGATGGTTTCGCCGAGTTGAGCGGGGATATCGGCAAGCATAGCCTGAAAATCGCCGAAGGTTTCACCCACTACGGCGGCACTCTCGGGTGTCACCTCACTAAGGCTCTTGGTGTCGGGGATAAACACCATAATGCGCCAATACTTCTCGCCGTCGAAGTAGTAGTACTTCTCGGCATCGTCTTTTAGCGGCACAAACTCCAGCACCTTGCGGTTGATGTCGGCAGTGCCACGTGCCTCAAGCTTCTTGCGGATATGGCCGGTGACCGCCACGATGTTGCCCATCAAGACATCAAGGTCGGGAAACACGGCGTGGTTCACGCTCTGCAGCACGTAGTCGGGGCAGTCGGCCTCGGCGGTAGTGGCTTTGTAGGTAGTGTTGATAAGGCCGTTGCCGAGCGGCTTCACTTCTGTCACGGTGCCTTTAATGGCAAATTTGTCTACAATGTTCTTCATAGGTATTATTTGGTTTATGACTTTAGTATCTTGCTTTGCTGCTTATTTACCGAGGAGTTTTTCGCGCCAGAAGTCGGTGATGGTCTGGAAGAGATGCTGTCGCGTTCGTCCGCCGTAGATGCTGTGGTTTCGATTGGTGTAGAGCTGTTGGCGGAAGGGTATGCCGGCCTGCACCAATGCCTCGCTAAATTCATAAAAGTTACGCGCGTGAACGTTGTCGTCGGCTGTGCCGTGGATGAGTAGTAGGTCGCCGTGGAGTGATGCAGCACGTGAGATGGGGTTCACGCCATAGCCGGCGGCGTTGCGCTGTGGCGTTTGCATATAACGCTCGGTATAAATGGTGTCGTAGTATTTCCAGTTGGTCGGCGCGGCGACTGCCACACCGCAACGAAACACCGGTGCCTCGGTCATTGACATCAAGGTGTTGAAGCCGCCAAAGCTCCAGCCCCAAATGGCGATACGGTCTTTGTCTATATAGGGCAGCGAGGCAAGGTAGCGCGCGGCGGACACTTGGTCGGCACACTCTTTCTGACCGAGCGTCAGGTAGGTACACTGCTCAAAGTTTATGCCGCGCCCGCCGGTGCCGCGCCCGTCGACGCACGCCACGATGATACCGTCCTGAGCCCAGCAGCTTTCCACAAAGCCTCCGGGATAGAAACCCATACCCCACTCGTCTTTCACTTCTTGCGAGCCGGGGCCGCTATATTGATACATCACTACAGGATAACGCCTCGTGGCATCGAAGTTACGCGGCTTAATCATCCAGCCGTTGAGAGACGTGCCATCGGAAAGATTGAACGTAAAGAACTCTTTGGTGCCACAGAGATTGTCGGCCTGCCGCTTCAACCGGGCATTGTCCTCAAGGGTGGTGACGGGCTTGCCCTGCTGGTCGCAGAGTGTAGTAACGGGCGGCTGTGTGGCACTGGAATAGGTATGTACGAAGTAGCGGAAGTCGGCGGAGAAAGTAGCATCGTTGCTACCGTCCTGAGGCGTCAGGCGTGTAATGTTGCCTTTCTTATCTACACTATACACTTCCTTTCGCAGGGGGCTGTTAGCACGGGCACAATAGTAAACACGGTCGGTCTGGGGGTTGTAGCCATAGAGTTCTACGACATCGAAGTTGCCCTGCGTGGCCTGACGCAGCAGTTCGCCACTAAGCGAATAGATATACACGTGGTTATAACCATTGCGCGCGGAAAGGAAGAGCATCTTGTCGTCCACGAATTGCAGGCTCATATAGGCGCGCTCGGAAACATATTTGTCGCTTATCTCACGCACGGCAAGCGTGCTTACTGTGCTACGCGGGTTTACCATATAGATGTCCATACGGTTTTGCAAGCGGTTGAGCGTCACGACGGCGAGTTTGTTGGCATCGGCTGTAAACTGGATGCGCGGGATATAGGTGTCGCTGTCTAAGGGTACGTCCATCAGACGCACGGCGTGGGAGGCGATGTCGTAGGTCTTCACACAGACACGGCTATTGTCGGCTCCCGCTACTGGATATTTGTAGTCGTAACTGCCGGGGTATTCATCGTTGCTCTGCAGTTCGGGACTCTTGCCCTTGAACATCTGCAAATGGTATATTGGCACGTGGCTCTCGTCGTAGCGCACCCAAGCCAGCATCTTAGAGTCGGCACTGAAATCAAAGCTGCGAGCGGTGGTGAACTCCTCCTCGTTCACCCAGTCGGGCAGGCCGTTGATGATTTCATTGAACTTTCCGTCCTCGGTCACTTGCACCTCTGCGCCGTCGAAGAGGAGCTTGGAGATAAAGAGGTTGCCGTCGCGCACAAAAGCCACCATCGTGCCGTCGGGCGAGAAAAGGGGCTGTTGCTGCGGGCCGTGGGTGGAAAGGGGCTGCACGCGCCCGTTTTGCAGGTTACACACGTAGAACTCAGCGGTGTAGGAATGGCGATATATGTTTTTGCGCTTGGTTTCTACAAGCACGGTTTGCTCGTCGGGCGAGAGGATATAGCCGCTGATGTTGCGCAGACGTGCGCCACTACCCTGTACGGCACAGTCAAAAAGCACGCCCGTTTGCAGACCGGTACGGAAAGAGCGACGAATGATTTTCGTGCCGTCGTCTGAAAGCTGCGTAAAACTCTCACCGTCTTTCATCGGTGTTACGCCATAGATGTATTGGGGATAGTAAGCATAGTTAAGTACATCGCTGAGTTGCAGTTGCTCTTGTGCAAAAGCTGTGGCTACAAAGAAACAAAGCAGGAAGGCGGACAGAATTTTCTTTACCATATAAAAAATAGGGAGTGTGGGTAAGGCAGCAATGAGGTGTGCTTTTCCTTTTTGATATAACGGAGCAAAAATAGTCTTTTTTTAGCGTACGACAAGCACAGAGCATTTCTTTTTTTTATTATTGCCGTCCGCTGAAACGTGCAAACGCATCAAACCTCCGTCCGCAAGGCCGACAAAACAGGCGTTGCGGATGCTTTCTCAAGAAGTATGCCCCTCGCCTTAGAAAGGTATGGGAGCGCAGCCTCCTGGAAGCGCAGGCGGCTCGCCTGCAATGCCCTGCAATGGCATAAAAAACATAACCTTGCAGGCAAAGCTTTTGCCCTTACTGGCTATTATATGGGACGCACCCTCCTTTTTCTTTCACAAAGCATCTGTCAATGTGAATTATCTTGGTGGAATCACTACCAAGATTATTCTCAATGGCGAAATGAGGTGACCCTAAACAATCCCCTTGGTGGCTCGTATGATAGCTTAATCTTTTTTATCTTCTGTTTCCTTTTTGACTTCAACGGTCAAATCTTCTTTCACAAACATTTTATAGTAGTCACCGTAGCATTCCATTCGCTGGATATAAATAGGCAATTCCTCCCCAATCTTTTCGAACTGCTTCTGTAGGTTCTCCACGTAAGGCCGAATGGACTCTTTCTGATTCTGTTCTTTTAAGCTCGTCCATTTTTCGTTACCATTTTCGTCTTTGACATAGCCATATGGGTTCAATTTAACGTAGCCTTGCTCCACGTTGTCGATAAAGTTCTGCAGCAATATACGTTTGACATTATCCATATTACCCAGCACGAGATTCTTTCTTATGTATCTGGCCATTTGTCCCTTTGTTTCAAACGTTGTCTCGCAGGAAAGGGTTTTCTTTAAAGCCTGCACGTCATTAGTCATGCCCCAAATCTTGAAGAATAGGATAATCTGAAGGATTCCCCATACAATCATAATAATGCCCATAAACGTAAGCCATCCAGGCAATTCAAAACTTGGCGAGGAATAGTAACCATAATAGGCAAAGCTGCTCGAAGCAGCCGCCATTGAAATTGATAAAACGAATAATCTCTTCATAACCTATAGATTTTAATAAATTAGTCTCTAAACAAATCAAGCGAACAAGCATGCACGTATTTTCCTATGTATGCATCTTCTTCAGGTGTCAGGTTCTCAGTCGCGTTCTTGAATGAAGCAATGTTTTCGTCCGTCTCTGCCGACTTGCCATTCTTCAAAATCCCTTCGAAACTCCTGCGCCAAATCACGATAGCGTTTTGCACGTTGTCACTAACCTTAGGTAGTGGAGAAGTTGACAAGGCAACGACATTGAACTTATAATGGGGATAGCTGAACTGTAAATCTTTGTCGCCCCATGAAGCGTTAGCGGCTTTGCATTTGGAAGTGACCGCAATTGCTCCATCAACATAAACGGTGCTATAATTGGATAAGCCCTTAACAATCTGGTAGAGGCTGTCACTTTCAAGGCTGTCTTTGTGAACGATGTGGCTACATTCAAGTGTTATCTCGAAATAATTTTCTGGCTTAATCTCAACCCAAAATTCAACGACTTTTGAATCTCGTACATCGCGTGCGGTAATGTTATTGATATGTCCCTTAAGGTTGTTGAACACGCCTACGCTGTCTTGTAGTACCACAAGGCCATCCTCGCGCTCCTGCCAGAGTTCGTCACGCTGGATGGAGTTGCCAACATTGTAATCCTTTCCTTTGTACTGCTGTAGATACTCAACAAGCGGATTTTTCCTTTCCTCGTTTAGAGATGTATGGGAATTTCTTGACTCACAAGATGTAAGCAGAACAACTACCATTGAAATTGAAAGAAAAACGAATAATCTCTTCATAACCTATATATTTATATGTGTGAGAAGTATAATTGTTGTATGCGGCTACTCAAAGATGTCTTTTTGCTGGCCCATCAATTGGAAATCTTTTTTACGCAATGTAAAACTATTGGTGAGATACTTATCGCGCACGGTCTGGTTGGTAGCCAACTCTTCGGGTGTGCCGTGGAAGAGGATACGTCCCTCAAAAAGCAGATACGCGCGCTCGGTGATACAGAGTGTTTCTTCTACGTTGTGGTCGGTGATAAGGATGCCGATATTGCGGTCTTTGAGTTTCCAAACGATGTATTGGATGTCCTCCACGGCAATAGGGTCAACGCCTGCAAAAGGCTCGTCAAGCATTATAAACTTAGGGTCGATGGCCAGGCAACGGGCTATCTCGGTGCGTCGTCGTTCTCCTCCCGAAAGGCGGTCGCCGGTGTTTTTGCGCACTTTCTCAAGTCTGAACTCTTTGATGAGACTCTCCAATTTGTCGCGGCGGTAGTCCTTTGGCTTGCCCGTCATTTCAAGAACCGACATGATATTGTCCTCCACGCTCATCTTGCGAAACACGCTGGCCTCCTGCGCCAGATAGCCTATGCCGGCTTGTGCACGCTTGTAAACGGGATAGTCGGTGATATCCTTGTCGTTAAGGTAGATATGTCCGGCATTGGGTACGATAAGGCCGGTGGTCATATAGAACGACGTGGTCTTGCCGGCACCGTTCGGCCCGAGCAGGCCTACAATCTCGCCTTGCTTCACATCGAACGACACGTTGTTCACCACCGTGCGCTTGCCATAACGCTTCACTAAGCCCTCGGTGCGAAGTGTCATACACTCCACGGGGGCTGGTGGGCTGACGAGGCTGTGTGTCTGCGGTGTTTCTTCGGGGAGTTGTGGCTGACGGTCAGACATCTTCGTTGATATAAAGGAAACGCTTGATGCTGCGCTTCGGCGTTTTCTCAAATTCGTGCTCGTAGATGCGTATGCCAGCAATCTTTTGGTAGGAGGGTACGAGGTTGTTGAGCTCTTGGCGGTTGTGCTCCATCTGTTCTGCCACTGTAGCTTGGTCTAAACCGTCGCGCTGTGCCTCATCGTAGTCGGGGTGGATAAGGGCATAGAGCTTCTCGCCTTTTTGTATCACGATGCTCTCGGCTACATAGGGCAGCGTATTGAGCTTGTCCTCTATTTCCTCGGGATAGATGTTTGTGCCGTTGGCTCCGAGAAGCATATTCTTGCTGCGTCCACGAATAAACACATTCCCGTCTTCGTCAATCACGCCGAGGTCGCCGGTGTGGTACCAGCCTTCGGTATCGAGTGTGGCGCGGGTGGCTTCTTCGTTTTTGTAGTAGCCGAGCATCACGTTCATACCGCGCACGAGTATCTCGCCTACCACGTTCTGCGGGGCGGGGCTATCAATACGCAGTTCCATACGCGGGGCTACCTTGCCGCACGAGCCAGGCACGAAGTCTTTCCAGTCGGCATAGCATATAATCGGTGCGCACTCCGTAGCACCGTAACCCACGGTGAAGGGGAAGCCTGTGCGATGCAAGAACTCCTCTATCTCGCTGTTGAACGCGGCTCCACCTACAATTACTTCGTAGAACTCTCCACCAAACGCAGCATAAAGTTCTGTACGGATGCGGTCGAGGATTTTTTGTTGGATAAACGGCAGGCGCAGGAGCAACTTCATTGAGGGTGCTTCAAGCTTTGGCCACACCATTTTTTTGATTACTTTCTCTATGATGAGCGGCACGCTAATTACGACATTTGGCTTTACCTCGCCGAAGGCTTTGAAGATGATTTTTGGCGAGGGTACACGGGTAAGGAAAAAGATATGTCCGCCACGGAAGAATTCGTAGAGGAACTCAAAAGACATACCATACATATGTGCCAAGGGCAGGATGCTCACCACACGGCCTTCGCCTTCGGGGAAGCCTTGATTGAACACCTCGCAGGCAAACTGGTAGTTGCTCCACAAGGCTCTAAAAGGCACAAGCACGCCTTTTGAACGGCTGGTGGTGCCGCTGGTATAGTTGATTAGGGCGAGGGTTTCTCCGTTCTGACGTTTATAGTGTACGTGTTGCGTGCGGAAATACTTGGGATACTTCAGCCCGTAGAGTGCGTTAAGACGCTCGCGGGCATCAAAGAGACGCTCGGAGCGACAGACGTGGAGCTGGAAGTCCCATATCTGAATGATACCTTCAAGTTTAGGCATTTCATCGGGCACGATTTCTTTTACCATTTGGTCGCCCACAAAAAGGATGCGCGCATCGCTATGGTTCACAATGTCGTGTACCTGTTTGGCCTTAAACTCATGGAGGATAGGCACGGCCACAGCACCGTAGGTCAGCACGGCGAGATAAGCTACAGCCCAATGCGAGCAGTTGCGTCCGCAGAGGGCTACCTTGTCGCCAGGTTCTAAGCCGGCATTTTCAAAAAGGATATGGAGTTTCTCTATCTTGCGAGCTACGTCTTTATACTGGAACGTCTCACCTTGATAGTCAGTGAAAGCGTCTTTGTTCCAGTGGCGAACAATGCTGTCTTCTATCAAACCGATAAAGTCCAGCTCGCCTACCTTGTGCTCAAATTGTGCGTCGTCCGTGAGTTCGTGCGACGCTTTTAAGGCTATATCTATCATAAGTTGCAGCTAAAAAATGCTCATTTTTGCTTCTCGTGTGCAAAAGTAGTGATAAAACACAATCTTGCAAACGTCTTTGTTAATTTTTTGCACATATCTTGCGCTTTCTGAGCAAAAACGACACTTTATGCTGCTTTCAGAGCCTTTCTTTCGGGCTTGGGTATAGGCTGGTGTGTGTTTTGTGGGAGGCAAAGAGTGCTGTGCGTGGCAAATTTGCTACTTTTGCGCGCACGGAGCTACTCCGTATATATATAAGCACCACCGATTTCCTAATTCAGAAAATGAGCCAGATACCCCGCCTCAAGGATGTGGCAATGCAGGACACGCCGTTTGCCGACCTGATGAACCGCCGCATCTATAACATTATGCTTTTCTCCTCAAAGTACGATGCCTTTATGCTTGAAGACGACGGACGTGTGGACGAAGAGATATTTAACGAGTACACCCACCTCGGGCTACGCTATCCCCCGCGTTTCACACAGGTAACCACCAAGCACGAAGCCCTGGAACTACTCGGCGAACGAAACTTTGAGCTCATCATTGTGCTGCCCAATATGGACAAGAAAGACATCTTCGACGATGCCAAAGAACTCAAAGCCAAACACCCCGCCATTCCTATCGTGGTACTTACACCCTTTAGTCGCGAAGTGACACGACGCATCCAACAAGACACCCTCACAGGCATTGACTACGTTTTTTCGTGGCTGGGCGACCCACAACTCCTGGTAGCTATTGTCAAGCTCATAGAGGATAAATGGAACGCGCCTCACGACTGCGCCAGCGTGGGGGTGCAGATAATTCTCTTGGTAGAGGACAGTGTGCGTTTCTACAGCAGTGCGCTCACCCATCTATTCCGTTATGTGCTTGAGCAGAGCCAGTTTTTCGCCGGTGAAGCCCTCAACGAGCAGCTCAAAACGATGCGTATGCGCGGACGCCCCAAGGTGATGCTCGCACGCAGCTACGAGGAAGCCGTGGCACTCTATGAGCTCTATAAAGACCGCATTCTTGGTGTAGTGAGCGATATGAGTTTTGGTATGGGTGGGCGCAAAGATCCCGAAGCGGGCTATAAGTTGGGACAATACATACGCCGAACCGACCGCTTCCTGCCCATCATCTTTGAAAGCAACGAAGAGCGCACACGCGCCTTGGCTGCCGACCTTGATGCCGACTTTATCAGCAAAAACAGCAAGGCCTATCCTCAAGACCTCCGGCGTGCCGTGAGGCGCGGCTTCGGTTTCGGCGACTTTATCGTCACCGACCCCGCCACCGGGCAGGAGTTGATGCACCTCAAAACACTCAAGGACCTACAGCACAACGTCTTTTCCATCCCCGATGATGCTATGCGCTACCATCTGCGCCACAACCATTTCTCGCGCTTCTTCTTTTCGCGCGCTATGTTCCCGCCGGCCGTGATACTCAAACACGTGGACGTAGATGAATATCAAGACATGAACGAGGCACGCCAATTGGTATTCGACTTAATAATGAACTATCGGCGACTAAAGAACGAGGGCGTTCTGGCCAACTACCGTCAGGATATGTTTGATGAGTACAGCCATTTTGCTCGAATGGGACGCGGCTCGCTCGGCGGCAAGGGACGCGGCCTGGCTTTCATAGCACAGATGCTGCGGCGCTACCCGCGCTTAGAGACGGACAACATGACCGTGCGCATACCCAAAACCGTAGTGATATGCACCGACCATTTCGACACCTTTATGGAGCAAGGCGCACTATATGACATCGCCCTCTCCGATGCCTCCGACGAGGAGTTGCTCAGTGCTTTTGAAGCCGTGCCACTACCCGACATGCTTGTGAGCGACCTGCGCTCCTACCTGCAATTCGTGAGCCATCCCGTAGCCGTGCGCTCCAGCAGTGTACTCGAAGATGCCCACTATCAGCCGTTCGCAGGTGTTTACGCCACGTATATGGTGCCTGTGGGTAACGACAAGGAAGTGGCACTCGAGGCTCTTTGCAAGGCCGTGAAAGCCGTTTATGCCAGTGTGTTCTACCACGACAGCAAGGCATATATGCAAGCCACACAAAATGTCATCGACCAAGAAAAGATGGCCGTGGTGTTGCAGGAGGTGGTAGGCACGGCGCACGACACGCTCTTCTACCCCACCCTCTCGGGCGTGGCGCGCTCGCTGAATTTTTACCCCATAGGCCAAGAGAAAGCCGAGGACGGCGTGGCCTCCGTAGCCCTGGGGCTGGGAAAATACATCGTGGACGGCGGCGTGACACTGAAATTCTCGCCCGCCCACCCACGCCACGTGCTTCAACTCAGTAGCACCGATATGGCACTGCGCGAGACACAACGTCGCTTCTGCGCCTTAGACCTGACACAAAGCGGCGTAGAACCCGGACGAGACGACGGCTATAACTTACGCTCCGTAGCAGTACGCGATGCCGTCCCCACACAACCTCAACCCGCCACCGACAAGACGCTAAAATACATCTTCTCCACCTACGACCCCGACAGTGATATGCTCTGGGAAGGTGTGGCCGGACGCGGGCGAAAAGTGGTGACGTTTGCAAACATCCTGCAGCACGACGCATTCCCTCTGGCCAACACGGTGAGTAAGCTCTTAGAGATAGGACAAAAAGAGATGGGACGACCCGTCGAAATAGAGTTTGCTATGAACATACGCCCAGATGGACAGGTGGCAGACTTCTACCTCTTGCAGATACGCCCCATTGTGGACAGCAAACAACGTGTGGAAGAAGATCTCAGCCTCATTCCCGATACCGACACGATTATCTCCAGCCACAGCGTCTTAGGAAATGGTATCGTTGCCGACGTAAACACCCTGGTATATGTGAAGAGCGATGCCTTCGATGCAGCCAACAATCCGCAGATAGCCACAGAAATAGCCGCCATCAACGACCGTTTGTTAAGAGAGGAACGTGGCTATGTACTCGTGGGGCCAGGACGCTGGGGGAGCAGCGATCCGTGGCTCGGCATCCCTGTGAAGTGGTCGCACATCTGCGGAGCACGCGTCATTGTGGAACAGGGACTGAAAGGCTATCAGGTAGATCCCAGCCAGGGCACACACTTTTTCCAAAACCTCACCAGCTTCGGCGTAGGCTATTTTACCATCAACCCCTTTCGCGGCGACGGCTGTTTCGACGAGGCGTTGCTCAACGCACTACCTGCTGAGGAAGAAACGCCACACGTGCGTGTGGTGAGGCTCAAAGACCCCTGCGTCATAAAGATGGACGGACGACGCGGACGCGGAGTGGTGATGAAGCCATAGAAAAACCTTTATTTGCAGCGGCTATAAGACGGAAGGAGTTTACGTTGCAGGCATAATCTTCTTAACCTATATCCCCTATTTTTAGAAAAAGCGTACCTTTGCCGCAAATCCAGTAAAAAGCATGACACGTCTCAGCGTAAACATAAACAAAATCGCCACCCTGCGCAACGCACGCGGAGGTAACAACCCCGACCTCTTGGCCGCTGCACTCGACATAGAACGTTTCGGCGCACAAGGTATCACCGTCCACCCACGCCCCGACGAGCGCCATATTCGTCGCAGCGATGTTGTGGAACTCGCCCCGCGCCTCAGCACCGAGTTCAATATTGAAGGTTTTCCCTCCAACGACTTCTGCCAACTGATAGAGGAGGTACGCCCCGACCAAGTGACACTTGTACCCGACACCCCCCAACAACTCACCAGCAACCACGGATGGAACACAAAGCAGAACCTTTCGCAACTCACCGACATCGTCTGCCGCTTCCACCAATCAGGCATACGCACCAGCATCTTTATTGATGCCACTACCGAGATGGCCGAATATGCAGCCCAAACAGGTACCGACCGCGTAGAACTCTACACCGAGCCCTACGCCGCAGCCTACCCCCTGTCGCCCGCCAACGCCATCGCACCCTTTGTGGAAACAGCAAACTACTGCAAAGCACTCGGCCTCGGCCTTAACGCCGGACACGACCTCAGCCTGCAAAACCTTGCTTTCTTTGCGCAGGAAATACCGTTCCTCGATGAGGTGAGCATCGGACACGCCCTAATTTGCGACGCACTCTATCTCGGACTGAAAGAAACGATACGCCGTTATCGCCAATGCCTCTCGTAGCACGACTCTACAACAACTAATTCATAGAACACCAAACCTAAACACCTCCTACTATGCTCTATCTCCTTTTAGCCAATGGTTTTGAAGAAGTGGAAGCCCTCGGCACAGTAGATTTCCTGCGTCGGTGTGGACTCAACGTACTAATGGGTTCTATCACCGGACGACGAATGGTCACCGGCACACACCAAATTCCCGTTATGGCCGACTGCCTCTTGCGCCACAGCAACATAGGAAACAGCGACGGCATCATCCTTCCCGGCGGTATGCCCGGGGCTGAAAACTTACGCAAGAACAACACCGTGGAACGCTCCGTACGCACGCTTTTTGATACAAACAAACTCGTGGCCGCCATCTGTGCCGCACCGATGGTATTAGGGCATTGCGGCATACTCAACGGACGCAATGCCACTTGCTATCCAGGCTTTGAAACGTGGTTACACGGCGCAAACGTGTGTAAAGAACAAAACGTAGTGGAAGATGGAAACATCATCACCGCACGCGGGCCGGCCTTCACCTTCCAGTTCGCAGCAGCCATCGCACGACGTTTTGTGAACGAAGACGTGGTAAACCAAGTAACGCAAGGAATGCTCTTCCAATAAAGAACAAAACAAGGAGGCTTTTCACCCACCCACACACAACGAATTTGCTTTGTTACACCGTGGCAACAATAAGTCCGACGTCGTTTAAGGGGTGTCCTATTGATACGCTTTGTCAGATTTCTGAACAAAAAGAGCCAGAAAGATGACAAAAGGCTTAAAGGCCCGCCAACGTCAAACTAAACCGTGGGATTTAACAGTGTTCCTATGTCGGTAGATATTCTTTCGCTTGACATACAATACCTTAAAGGCGTTGGCCCAGCGCGAGCACGTATGCTGGGGAAGGAAATAAACGTACACACCCTCGGCGACCTACTCTACTACTTCCCATATAAATATATTGACCGAAGCCGTGTTCACCAAGTAAAAGACCTGCACGACGATATGCCGTTGGTGCAGCTGCGCGGACAAATTTTAGACTTTGAAAAGAGCGGCACGGGTACAAAAAAGCATATCAAAGCCTTCTTCTCCGATGGCACCGGCGTAGTAGAACTCATTTGGTTCAAGGGGCTTACATATGTGGAGCGCACATACAAGGTAAACACGCCCTACCTTATACTCGGCAAGCCAGGACGCTTCGGCCATCGGTTTTCTATACCACACCCCGAAATAGAAAAAGCCGAAGAAGCCGACACCCACCCCACCCCGCTACAACCTTTCTATAGCATGACCGAGGGGATGCGACGCGGAGGAATGACCTCGCGAACCATTCAAAAACTCATTCAAACAGCCTTCGACACCATAGCCGAGCGTATCAACGAAACCTTGCCCGACTATCTCATCTCCTACCACCGTCTCACAAAGCTACCAGAGGCACTCTTCACCGTACATTTCCCCGAAGAAACTAAGGCACTGCCCGAAGCACGCCGACGGTTAAAGTTTGAAGAACTCTTCTTCCTCCAACTTGACATCCTGCAACGTGCAGCACAGCACCGCGAAGCTGCTACAGGATTTGTGTTTGCCCACGTCGGGCAAGCATTCAACGACTTCTACCTCCACCATCTACCGTTTCCTCTCACCACGGCTCAAAAACGCGTCGTACGAGAAATAAGAAACGACCTCCGCACAGGCCGACAAATGAACCGCCTACTGCAAGGCGATGTAGGTTCGGGGAAAACCGTGGTAGCCCTAATGTGTTGCCTCCTGGCCATCGACAACGATTTTCAAGCCTGCCTGATGGCACCCACCGAAATCCTCGCAGAACAACATTTTGCCACACTCACCCAAATGCTGCAAGGCACAAACATACGTGTGGAACTGCTCACAGGAAGTGTGAAAGGCGCAAAACGGCGCACGGTATTGCAAGGCGTGGCAGACGGAACGGTACAAATCCTCGTAGGTACACACGCCCTAATAGAACCCACCGTAAGGTTTCAAAACCTCGGGTTCGTAGTAATCGACGAGCAACATCGCTTTGGCGTGAAACAACGAGCCACACTTTGGGAAAAGAACACTCAGCCGCCGCATATCCTCGTGATGACCGCCACGCCGATTCCACGAACACTCGCTATGACCGTTTACGGCGACCTTGACGTGAGCGTCATTGACGAGCTGCCGCCCGGACGAAAGCCTATCCACACACAGCACTATGGCGAGCGCGACACGGGACACCTTTATGACGGGATGCGACATGAACTGCGGCTCGGACGACAAGTATATGTGGTCTATCCTCTCATAGAAGAGAGCCAGCATAGCGACCTGATAGCCCTTGAAACAGGATACCGACGACTTTGCGAAGCGTTTCCCGAATACAAAGTAGGGAAAGTACACGGTAAAATGAAACCAGCCGAGAAAGACACCGCGATGCAGCAATTCATCCGAAAAGATACACAAATCCTTGTTTCTACCACCGTGATAGAAGTAGGAGTGAATGTACCCAATGCTTCCGTAATGGTCATCGAAGAGGCCGACCGCTTCGGCCTCTCCCAACTCCACCAACTACGCGGACGCGTAGGGCGCGGAGCAGACCAATCGTATTGCCTACTCGTTACCCACAAACCCAACCTCGGCGACATCACACGCCGACGACTCGGAGTGATGTGCGAAACTACCGACGGCTTTCGCATAGCAGAAGAAGATATGAAACTGCGTGGGCCAGGCGACATTGAGGGGACAGCACAAAGCGGACTTCCCTTCAAGCTGCGTATTGCCAACCTCGTAGGCGACACGGTATTGATGGCCGAAGCACGCGAAGCAGCAGCAAGAGTGCTAAAAGCTGACCCACAGCACAACCTCCCGCAAAACGAAATTATTTGGCAACAAATGCAACGCCTAAAAAATGGCATTGTTGACTATTCCGCTATTAGTTAGTTCAAAAATCCGAAGAAAAACAACAAACAACTATAAAAAGCTCAGTAATGTCCCACACACCCATCTGCGCCCTCGCCACAGGCAGCGGCGGAGCCATTGCCATAATACGCATTAGCGGAGAAGGATGCATACCTATCGCCGACAAGATATTCCACTCCTACAACCATAGCCCACTCACCCACACCCCCGCCAACACCATTCGCCTCGGAGTCGTCGTAGCCACCGATGGTCAACAGATAGACGAAGCACTCTTCAGCATCTTCCAAGCACCACACTCCTACACCGGCGAAGACAGCGTAGAGATAAGCCTCCACGCCTCACCCTACATCATCAACGAAACACTCCACACCCTCTGCGCCGCAGGATGCCGTATGGCCGAACCGGGCGAGTTCACACAGCGAGCCTTCCTCGCAGGAAAAATAGACCTCAGCCAAGCCGAAGCCGTAGCAGACCTCATCGCCGCCAACACTGCTGCAGCACACAAAGTTGCACTCAGCCAGTTGAAAGGCTCGTTCTCATCCAAACTATCCCGCCTGACAAACGACCTACAGCAAGCCTTAGCACTCCTTGAGTTAGAACTTGACTTTGACGAGCACGAAACTATGGAGTTTGCCGACCGCAGCGAACTACGCACATTGATACAAAACGCCATTCAAAACGTCAGCGCACTCATAGATAGTTATGCCACAGGAAAGGCTCTGAAATGGGGCGTACCCGTGGCCATCGTGGGCAAGACAAACGTTGGAAAAAGCACCTTGCTCAACCGACTGCTCCGACAAGAACGCGCCATCGTAAGCCCCATACACGGCACCACACGCGACACCATAGAAGACACCATCACACTGCACGGCGTACCTTTCCGCTTCATAGACACCGCAGGACTACGAAACACCAACGACACGGTGGAACAAATCGGTATCGCACGTACACACCAAGCCATAGAACGCGCACAAATTATACTCTACGTCTTTGACACCATACCCACCAACAAAGAAATAAACGAAATCCGTAAAAAGACTGACGGGAAAGAAACAATCTTCATTCACAACAAGGCAGACCTTCTCGCGCAGCAACAATATCAAACAGAAAAAAAACAAGAAAATCCCAACGCAACACAAAATCCAACAGAAGTTAAACAAACAGGTTTCTCCGATGTATCACAAAACTCAACAAGTCTCCCCCACCCCCTCTCCCACGCACATCCCACTTCTGCCATATTTATCAGTGCAAAAAACGATACCGACCTCACACCATTAGAAGAAGCCATCTACCAAGCCGCACACCTACAACACTGGGATTCCACAGAAACCATCGTCACCAGTGCCCGCCACCACGAAGCACTCTGCCACGCCAACGAAGCACTCAAGCGAGCCGAGACAGCACTCGCACAGACCGATATAACTCCCGACCTTATTAGCGAAGAGCTACGCCTTGCCACCAACTATCTCGCAACAATCACCGGGCATACAATAACGCCCGAAACGACACTTCAACACCTCTTCTCCCATTTCTGCGTGGGAAAATAGTCTCAGATTTCTAAGAGCAAATAAGAATGACATTCTAACGGCATAACATCAGCATCCAATCAGCATAGATCCTTATGAAATCGGGATTTCCTGAGCAAAGACAATAAATTTCCTTTTCTGCCGTTATTATGTCAAGAATGTGCTATATTCGTGTTACTATTTTGTTACTCGGATTTTTCGGGTCACAAAAGTAACAAAAATGACATCGATACTCAACGCATCAGTATATGGCGAAAGAAAAGAAAATCAAAGAGCCGATTAAGGTCAGACAGAAACCTTTGCAGAACGGCAATATCAGTCTCTATCTTGATATATATAGAGACGGAAAGAGAACTTATGAGTTCCTGAAGCTCTATCTCATCCCTGAGCGTACCAAAGAGGATAAGGAGAAAAACCGACAGACAATGCAGCTCGCCAACTCCATCAAGTCAAAGAGGATTGTCGAAATGCAGAATGGCGAATACGGCTTCAAATCAGAATTTGCTACCGATACCCTATTCTATCCCTATTATCGTGCCATGTGCCAAAAGAGGCTCGGAGCTGAGAGTCGGGGTAATTGGGGAAATTGGTTCTCGTGCTTGCATCATCTTCTAATCTATGATAAGAATGAGAAACTGACATTTGCGGACATCACTCAGGCATGGGTGCAGGGATTTCACGATTATCTCGAAAATGAGGCGGTTGCTTGGGCGCATGATTATCGCACTCGTATCAAAGACAAGCCTCTCGCCCGAAACTCTAAACTCAGTTACTTCAATAAGCTCAGGGCGTGTCTCAATCAGGCTTTCGAGGATAGGATTATTCCTTTCAATCCTGCTCGCAATGTCGAGAATTTCAAAGCGGAGGAAGGAACGAGAATGTATCTCACCATCGATGAGGTGAGAAAGCTCGCTCAGACAGAATGTGAATATCCTCGCATCAAGGCTGCTTTTCTATTCTCGTGCCTGACAGGTCTCAGACGGAGCGACATTCTGAAACTCACTTGGGGAGAGGTTCATCAACAAGGGGATTTCACCCGAATCATATTCAGGCAGAAAAAGACCCAGGGGCAGGAATATCTCGACATCACTCCACAGGCTGCGGAGCTGATGGGCGAAAGAGGAAAGCCGAATGAGCAGGTCTTTCAGGATATTCATTCTCCATCATGCACGAACAAGGCTATTCAGGAATGGGTATTGAGGGCAAAGATAGACAAGAAAATCACATTCCATTGCGGACGGCATACATTCGCCACAATGATGCTCGACCTCGGAACTGACATCTATACCGTGAGCAAGCTACTCGGTCATCGAGAGCTTACCACTACTCAGATATATGCAAAGGTGATGGATAAGAACAAGCAGAAAGCCGTTGCCAATATCCCGAATATCCTGCACAAAGATGAGGAATGACCTTTTTCGTGAGGTCACGAAAATGATAAGAGGGCAGTTGTTAAGTATTCCTTAATGACTGCCCTCTTTCTGTTATCCGAACATTTCTCCGTTGCCTGTCATCAACCAATAGGATGAGACTCTGCAATCCCGAATGAGCGGAAGCATCCATCCGACCTCGAAGAAACCCCGATTGAGGTCTTTGCGCTGAGTATAGAAATGCGCTTTGTCGATATTATTATCTCGGCAGTAGTCGGCAACTTTCAGGAGCTTCATTTCCTTACACCGCTCGAAAGCCTGAAAGAAACGCTCCATAATGCCGATAGTATTCTGACTATATACTCTCCGTCTGCTCATCGTCTGTAAAGATTTGCTCGCTCAACCATAGAGCGGTGTCGTATAGATATTCTATTTCGCTCGTAGGCTCGTTATTCACTTTGCATCGGTCAAACTCTTTGCCTGTCTGCAAAAGAAGCTCTCTCGCCTTTCCTGAGAGGTTCTCATCGTGATTGATTGCTGACTTCATCAAATCGATGGTGAAGAAAGATAGTTGCTTTATGGTGTCCATAGTCTTTATTCCTTATTATATATTATATCATCTAATTTGAATGAGGTTGAACTGAGTTTAGTGATAGGATACATCTTGCTCACTCCGTAAGTCTCAGGATAGAGATACAATCTCGGCTGCGCTCCATCATAGGCGATAGTGATATTGTATTTCCAATGGTCGCTCGTCTCTAAGAGATGGTCATTGAAATAAGTCGAGAAATCGCACTCTCCATATATGAGAATCTCTTTCGTGATAGCATTCTCCATCCATTCCTCTTTCTTCGGTGAGGAATATGGAGAAAATGTAATCTCGTGCGTTTCGGTGATGCCATCTGATTCGCTCACTTTCGAGCCTACGAACTTGCCATTCAGAATTGAGACTATCTCGTTGGTCTCTTTCTGCTGATTATTCACTTTCGGCTCGTCATCATCTCCACCGCAAGAGATGAGACAGAGAGCTGCCATCATAAATAATAATGTCTTTTTCATATCCTGTCTGCTATTCTATCGACAATCATAACAAGCCGTTGCGATTGCTCTTTATTTATATTGATAACCTCTGCAAGGAGTTTCCTCATCTCTGATACCTCCGTCAGAGCAAAGAGGATGGTTTTCTCACTCGTGCCGTTGCTGATATTGGAGGCATTCCCACCAACGGCAACATTATTGCCTCTCGATTCTTCGGGTACAGAGGGCGTTTCGGGGTGAGATTCTGAATCTCCGTTGAACATTTCTCCTTCTCCGAATACGAGCCACGTTTTGTTTACCTGAGGGAATTGCGCAATTATCTGAGCAACACCCTTAGAACCAATCGTGTTGCGGATGCTATTCACATAACCGTTAGACAATCCGCAAACTCTTTCAAATTCAGCCTTTGATAGACCGAGGGCAGCTATCAGCTGCATCATTCTTTCTTTCGTTTCCATCTTATTGAATCCTTAAAAATCCTTAAATTAGAGCAAAAATCTCAGAAAAGTGTTGTTAGTCTAAGAGAAATGCTCTATCTTTGCAGTGCAATACTAAAAGTTATTGCCGCACTCGATGAAAATTTGGGTGCAAAGATAATAAAATAATGCCTAATAAGCATAAAGTATAACATTAAAAATAATTAAAGTATGGCAGAAAAGACGTTTTTTGACCTCTACAGCGAGCAAAAGAGCAAGCCAACCCCTGCTCAGGAGTTCGTTTCTGAGGTAGCAAGAATCACTCGCAGGACTGAAACGACCGTCCGAATGTGGCTATCGGGTCAACAGACTCCCGATGCACTCGCTCAAAGCATCATCGCCGACCATTTCGGAGTAAATGCTGACTCTTTATTTCCTAAACGCTAACGTGTGGATTTCAACGCAACAAAAATCATCTACAATGGAAAAACAAGAAATCAAGAAAATGCGTATCACGGCAAAATGTGGTCGCACGGAGAAAATCCTGACATTTCCTATTCCTGCTGAGTGGGAGGAATGGATGAGAGAATTATCTGCCAAGAGAGCAGATGCAATCGCCAACGGAGAAATGCCAACCTCAGAGACTACATTTGAGGTCGATGGTCTCCGTGCAATGAGTATCAAAATCAATATCTTCAAATTCGGAGAAAATTTCTAAGGAGGCAAGATTATGAAAAAAGCATTATTAAACTATCGCTATTACGTGATGATGATAGTCGGTTTCGTGGCTATTCTCGGAGTAATCAGCATACCCAATGAAGAATTGCCAATAATGAAATGGACACTCGCTCTATTACTCTCCAAAGGTATCGGTTTAGGTGCAGGATATGGTCTTTATAAGCTCGTTGCCTACTGGGAGTCTAAAAACCTCGTGCCTGAACTATCTAAAATGATTGAGGAGGAATGATGATGAGTGCAGATGAAAGACTTGAACGAATCGAGAGGCTCATCCTCATTCAATCGAAAGAGGCTCTAACTGTCTCAGAGGTTGCTCTGATGCTCGGTCTCTCTGAAAGCAGAGTCCGACATCTGACGAGCGAGAAAGAACTTCCCTATTACAAGCAGGGCAAGAATACCTATTTCAAGAAGTCTGAGATTGAGCATTGGATGCTCAAAGATAGAGTGCCTACCAATCAGGAAATCAAGGCTCAGGCTACGACCCATGTAGTGATTAACCATCCAAAGTTTTAAGTTATGAATGATAATCAGAATCTCGAATCATCCGAAAGTCAGAATAAGCGGATTTTCGCTCACCTGATGGACGGCAAGCGGATTACGAGTCTCGAAGCTCTGAAACTCTTTGGTTGTATGCGCCTCGCATCTCGTATCAGCGATATTCGGAGAGACCATCCCGAAGTAAACATCAAGGTCGATAGGATTGAGACAGCGACCAAAAAGAAAGTGGCTCAGTATTATGTTTCACAATAAATTCAACGCAAGATGAAAAAGGTAATTATCAAACGGCTCTCCCTTCTGAATTTCAAAGGTCTCAGAGAGTTTCAAATCGAGTTCAGCGACTCGATGACGAGCGTTCTCGGAAAGAACGGCTCAGGAAAGACAACTATCTTCGATGCTTTCACTTGGCTCTTATTCGGCAAGGATAGCGAGGATAGAAAGAGTTTCAATATCAAGACCCTCGATGCTCAGGGTGTGGCTATTCCTCGCATCCCCCACGAGGTATCGGCTATCCTGACGGTCGATGACGAGGAAATATCCCTCTGTCGCCGTTACTCTGAGAAATGGCAGAAGAAACGTGGTTCTGCTACTGAGGAATTCACAGGGCATGAAGAAGAAAGGCTCTATAATGATGTTCCTATGTCTGTCAAGGAATGGGGAGAGAAAATCATCTCTATATGCTCAGAGCAGGTCTTCAAGTTCATCACCAATCCTCTCTATTTCTCCGCTCAGAAAACCGACACTCAGAGAGCGATGCTTTTCAGGATGGCAGGAACTATCAGCGATGAGGAGATAGCCGCAGGAAACGCAGACTTTATGGATTTACTCGCCAAGCTGACAGGCAAGTCGATGGAAGAGTACAAGCGAGAAATTGCAGCCAAGAAACGCCGTATAAAGGCAGAGATTGACGGCATCCCTGAGCGTATCGATGAACGCAAGCGAGATATGCCTGAAGCTGAGAATTGGCTTTTGCTTGAAGCCGATTTGGAGGCTAAGAAGTCAGAGCTTGAAAAGGTAGAGAAATCTATCTCCGACAAATCTCAGGCATATAGCGAGGCGAGCAAGGCTAAACTCGAAATCGCTAAGAAAGAGTTTGACCTAAGACAGAGACTCCTCAATCGTGAGCATGAGATTAAGCAATCCGTCCTGAAAGAATATAACGAGCAATCCTCTCAGCAATCAGAACTTCGCCGTCAGGTAGAGTCCGCTCAGGCAGAACTCGGTCGGGTGCAGTCCGAAATGACACGCTATCAGCGTGATTTGGAGGCAATGCAGCAGAAACGCTCTGCCCTCATCGCTGAGTGGAAAGAAATCAATGCTCGCACTCTCCAATTCAATCAGGATGAGTTTGTATGCCCGACCTGCAAGCGACCTCTCGATATAGATGACATCGAGCGAAAGCAGAGCGAAATGACAGAGAATTTCAATACTCGCAAAGCCAACGACCTTGCAGAGAACAACCGCAAAGGACAGGCGAACAAGAAAGCGATGGATGAAACCATGTCTCCCGTCAAGAAATGCGAGGAGCGTATCTCTGAACTCAGTACGAAGATTGAGAGTCTGAAAGCCAATCCTCTCTATACATCTGAAATGAAAGAGCCTGATGCAACACCGACCATCGAGGCGGATGCAGAGCGAAAGAAAATCCTCAATCAGATTGCGGAGGTCAAGGCAGAACTCGACAAGCCGAATGAGGCACCCGATACCTCAGAACTGACAGAGCAGAAGAAATCTATCATATCAGAGATAGATATTATCAAGGCAAAGCTCGCCAAGAAAGAGACCATCGAGCGCAATGAGGCTCGTATCAAAGAACTTGAAAAGCAGCTCAGGGAGCAGAGTGAGGAATTGGCTCAGTTAGAGGGCATCGAGTTCACGATGGCAGCATTCTCGAAAGCTCGCATCGAGGCGGTTGAGAATCGTATCAACGGACTTTTCTCTATCGTCAAGTTCAAGATGTTCGAGCAGCAAATCAACGGCGGCGAGGTCGAGACCTGCGAGGCTACCGTGAACGGAGTGCCTTACTCAGACCTGAACAACGCCATGACTATCAATGCAGGACTTGACATCATCAACGCAATCTGCAAGTCTGAGGGCGTGACCGCTCCAATCTTCATTGATAATGCAGAGAGCGTGAATGAGCTGCTGCATACCCAATCGCAAATGATACGTCTCGTTGTCACCGATGACGAAACGCTCAGAGTTCAATAATCTATTTTATTCACAATTCAAAATTTCAACGCATTATGGCAAATGAAATCCAAAAGCAGGAGCGACCTATCGACCTGATGAAGTCGGTTATCAATGCTCCATCCGTCCAAGAGCAGTTTCAGAACGCTCTCGGCGACCATAAAGATGCTTTCGTGGCATCGCTCATCGACCTCTTTACAGGCGACAAGGCTTTGCAGACCTGCAAGCCTGCTCTCGTGATTGCAGAGGCTCTCAGAGCTGCAACCCTGAGACTTCCTCTCAATAAGGCTCTCGGCTTCGCCTACATCATCGTATTCAATAACTCGGTTAAGAATCCCGATGGCTCGTGGTCGAAAGTTCCTACACCTACATTCGTGCCTGGCTACAAGGGATATATCCAACTCGCCATGCGCACAGGTCAGTATCGCACCATCAATGCCGATTTCGTTTACGAGGGCGAGATGAGAAAGGTGTCTAAGCTCACAGGTGAAATCGCTCTCGATGGAGAAAAGAAATCTGATAAGATAATCGGCTATTTCTGCTATTTCGAGTTGCTTAACGGCTTCAATAAGACCCTCTTTGTGAGTGTCGAGAATATGGCTGCTTATGCTCTGAGATATTCTCCATCGTTCAAGGGTAGCAAGAAACCGAGTGCAGAGACTCTCATCAAGCTCGCTCAGGCAAACCAGCCATCAAGCAAGGTCGGTTGGGAGGGCAATTTCAACGACATGGCGTTAAAGACCGTCATCCGCCGTTTGCTCTCGAAATACGGCTATCTCTCTGTCGAGATGCAGAACGCTCTCTCTAAGGATGTCGAGGATTCTCAGATGAGCCGAAACGACCTTATCAGCGAGAATGCGAATGGTCAGGCAATCGAACTCGATACCGCTCAATACGAGGAAGTCGATACAGAGACAGGCGAAATCAAAGAATCAGAAGCAGCTCCTGCTGAGAATGCAGAAGAAGTTCCAAGTTACTAATATCTAAATCAGACAGGGAATGGTACTCAAATGCTTAGGCTCAGGTTCATCGGGCAACTGCTATCTTTTGGAAGCCTCTGACGGCGTTTTAATCATCGAGGCAGGTATTCCTGCTATCGATATAAAAAAGGCTCTCAGATTTCAATTAAAGCAGGTTCTCGGCTGTGTTATCTCGCATGAGCATAGAGACCATTCCCGAAGCCTGAAAGATATTCTCTCCTATGGTATCAGGGTCTTGGCTCTGCCTCAGGTGTTCGATTCTCACAATCTGAGGAATCGGGTATTCTGCAAGGAGATTCAGCCGATGCACGGCTATCAGGTCGGAGGATTCAAAATCTTCTGTCTGAGCGTGGCTCACGATGTGCCGTGTCTTGGTTTCGTCATAGAGCATAAAGAGATGGGCAGGCTGCTATTCGTCACCGATACGATGATGCTTGAATATCGATTGCCGAATCTCAATCATATCATGCTCGAAGCGAACTATGCGGATGATATTCTCCTGCAAAACATAGAATCGGGCATCGTGCCGCATTCGATGAAAGACCGCCTCCTGCACTCGCATATGGAGATTGAGATAGCGAAAGGGATTCTCATGGCAAATGACCTCTCTGAGGTATCTGAGATAATCCTTATCCACCTCTCAGAAAACAATAGCGATGCAGGGAGATTCCGCAAGGAAATAAAAGCGGTATCGGGCAAGCCGACCTATATAGCTAAGAGAGGACTTGAAATCGACCTATCAACAATACCCTACTGATATGAGCTATATCGACCAAATGAAAGCGTGGCTATTGGCTCATCCTGATGCCACGAGGGAAGAATGCTATAAGGCAAGATATTTTCAATGCACCGATAATTGGGTAAACAAAGAAACATTTTCATCATTCAAAAAACAAAAAACCAATGAACAACAATTTCAAAAACCAAGCCGTCCGAGTGGGCGATGTAGCGTTTACGATGGTAGCCGTCGAAGGCGGCACGTTTCAAATGGGTGCGTGGGGCAAGACGCTTGAAGAAGCCTACGACGATGAAAAACCTATGCACGAGGTGACGCTCTCTGATTACTATA